>Ga0307515_10001467_pt1 | contig 53001 bp, 49 predicted proteins | sample 17_EM_MG_FD_194513 | JGI IMG/M metagenome (GOLD analysis project Ga0307515, IMG submission 194513) | Populus trichocarpa ectomycorrhiza microbial communities from riparian zone in the Pacific Northwest, United States - 17_EM | ecosystem: Host-associated > Plants > Roots > Unclassified | place...
AAGTGGGCCGCACCCATCCTCGGCGCGTTCACCATCGGCCTCACCGTCTACTTTGTCATCGAGCTCCCTTCATCCATCCCACGGAACGTTGGACGCAGGATCAAGGCGAGCCTCATGACCTGTGAGGAAGGCGAGGAGGAGCTGAAGTTCGTGAATGTGCATACTGCGCGCGTCGGACGGGAGGCAAGGAAGGTGCTGAGGCTTGCTTCGTGGGATTTGAGGGAGCGATTTAGGGGTGCTATGGAGGAACGTGGGAGGGAAGTTAAGGTTCAGGAGGAGATAGAACACAGGGCCGTCAAGGCGTTCGAGTTCTTCGAAGATGTTGTGGAGCGGGCTGGGGAGGTCCAGGGTGTTATTCATGCGTAGAAATGCCTGGTCCACTTCCAACTCGTTTGCTGAAAATTCGGCTTTTTTTTCTTTTTTGGCAACCGCCCAATTCAGATCCTGGCGGGATTGAATTCCACCCACTAGACGGTATATTACAACGCACACCACACTTCCCTCGATGATACATGCAGATACATATCCACGCTCCCTTAGATCGGAATACTTGTACCCACCCACCATCTTGTCCACAGTCACAGGTCTCTCGTGTTCAAGGTTTATGCTTTCCAAAATATGCAATGAAACTGTTGTATGCAATCCAGGAAGGTTCCAAGGTGATCAAACGTCGTTTGTCCCCGAACTTTTCAAACGAATCGCGAATCTCATCTTTGAACGTCTCTGACTCTGACATGTTGGGCTTCGGCCGTTTTGTAGTTGGCTCGACTCGGGTTCGATCACAGCGGCCCAAGTGCAAAGAATCTCACATTGCAACCATCAAGAGATGAGATTTCTGCTTTTAGCAACGCACAGGAGAGCTGCCACCGACAGCTGAAGGAAGTGTGCGACTCACAGGATGAAACCTGTTTCACTGTTACACTCTGTATGACAAGGACGTCTGAACAGGCCCTACAGGCCGCGGGGACGCCTCTATTGCACATCCCTGTGATGGGCCAAAGGAACAGGGGGCCGTGCCGTTCCCGACTCGGCGCCGTGACCCGTGGAAAGCTCGTTTCAACATGCATTATACTCACCGAACAGTAGAGAGTAAATCGTACAAACTGAAAGATCCACACCCCAAGCGAGTTGGTGGCATGTCTATTGTGTAGGAACCCAGCAAGAACTAACGAGGACAAATAAGGTGGTGGATACACGAATAGTTCCGGAGTCATGAAGGATTACTTTACGCAGGGGACGCCTATTTACATGCATGAGTAACCTCCCCTGCCAGCCACATACCCAGCAGATCGGGCGGTACGAAAGACGAACAAATCATAACCAATTCGAAACCAATTTCCTACTAGTCTGGCTATCAAGGAGTGTGTAAATCCAAGTCTTCACCGGCAAGAGTCCTTTCACTTTGAACAATGATGGCTTCTCATCTCTCCTGTTGTGTAGACGTGCTTCCCGCTGGGTACTATGTGTAAGTGATATGTCCGCCACGGGCAAAGAAACACGTACCAACGATCGCACGAATCACTCAGACCAAAGTGTTGCTTCCGCAGATGACGGAGTACATCTCGCTCGTTTTTCCATGAGAATTTCGTATCACTGGGACCAGGGCACAAACGACAGGTGTAACGGGTTACACATGTTTGATGATCCTCTTCCGCTGAAGATTCTTCCACTGCTTGCAGGAAGCATAAATAAACGGGGCCAGGTCCCTCACACGCCTGGGATGCAACCTCCTCACCGGTCCTGAGGCGCACAAGAGCTTCCTTGTGGACGCCTTTAGCGAAAATTTGGGGAATCAACGCGATAGCTCCACACTCCCCTCCTTGGAGAATGCACCGTTCCTGGAGTTTCTGAACGTCTGGTTCATAACGGACCCCGGGTACCCTTTTGCGACTGGTACGGCTGCACGGTCGCAGGTATGGGTGGGAGGCATCTCTCGCAGGCCTGCGGTGGTCGGTATTTGCATTGAAAGCCCCGGTGGTCGAGTGATGTACGGTTGGGTGTGCAACATGCGCCTTGGCGAAGTCTATCCAAGTATTGGCGGGTAACGGAGGTGTGACTGGGAGGGCGCCGAGAGGTGGAATTTCAAGGGGTAGTGGACCAGTAGAGGGTGTCTCAAGACTGTAAGTAGAGCTTCCGAAGAGGTATGGGTAAGGTGGAGGATTGTCGAGAGAAAGAGGGCCGAATGGATTCATTTCGACATGATGACAGGCAGATTCGAGTTGAGTACGAGAGGAGGCAATGCTGCACGGGGACTCAGAAGGATGGCCGTGTATCGTTGGGTGGGTGGAATCGAGCTGCGGGGGTGGATTTTGCCATACACAACCCATGGTTTGTGGATTGTCCCTGTAGAAACAATGTGTGTCGTGCAAAATGGGGAAGAGTGCGATTTCTTCATGCTTGGAACCGAGAACGGCTCGGGGTCTATGGACAGCAATGATGAGATGAAGAATCGACGAGGACGAGGATGGATATACTCTTTGGTGTGATGATTTTGCATCATCGGTGTATATATGCTAGGACGAGGTTGTGGGGACACAAGGTATGATGCCGTCCGCCAGTCCTCAATCGCGGCTCAGCCCCTTTAAACCGCAAACAGCCAGGCGTGCCGTCTGCCGTCTCTCCACTCAGGCCTTGGGCGTGACGCACGCGTCGCGCGATGTGATGTGTCGCACGTGTTCACGGCTGTCACTCACGTCACCCACGCGCGGGTAGCGCCCGCCCGAAGGCACGTATCTGATTGGCTGGCAGGAACCATCTTCCTTGGCCGTGCCACACCCAATCGTACTTCCTCGCGTTACCCACAGCCAGGCCTGATCAAAGAACCGCGTCACCTAAATTGCCAATCTGCCACCGCCACACGCGAATCCTCAGCCCCATGCTTAAAACGATGGCCATTGCTGCGTAGCCAGGGTCTTGGTGGCTAAAGTGAAGACTGGGACCGTCTGTTTGACTCTTCCCTACTGGTGCCGACAGTCGAGTGCTGGTGTTATTCACGCGACTCTTCTCCCAGGCAATATAATCCAGGTGGTCGTCAGGAATTGTAAAGACGGGTGTTTCGAGGGGTTCCAGACGATCTGGGTTCACTAAAGCTTACAGCACGTCGAGGAAGACGGTACTACGCTCGGTTGTGCAGAGCAAATCAAGAAATATCCGACGTTTTAGAAGCTGCGCAGAAAATCTGCTAGGGAGGTTTGTACGATGTGGTTTGTGCAGGACAGAGAACGAGGAATATTGTAGCGAGCTTTGTGCAATAACCCTTGTACCTCATCGCTTGAGAGTTGGGGATGGGCTCCATCTGTTCTTCACCACTTGTCAGTACCGTGGTCATTGAACTGAAGTTACCCTCCAACGTTATTGCGGCCCATGAATCTCACAAAGAATTTTCAAAATCAGTAGGTTGATTTACGGATTTACGACGAACTCTCATCGCTGGGTTCGATCATGATCTCCGGTTGAAAGTGGCGATACCGACTTGATGACTCGGAAAGGGAGTCGCACACGCGCCCTGACCAACGCTCCCTGAATAAGAGGTGAAAGGCGCCCCGAACGTTAGTTGTATTGGCGTGTTTTTACGTTACTCTCCCGAACGTCGCCCAACAATGGCTTGGATGGTAGCTTCTACTCATCTTTGCAGCGATTCTATTGCGACTTGTGGGACCTCCATATGTCGCCGGATGACTGGTTTCGTGTACGTACACCCCTCTGAAGTGAATATATGCAACCTCTGTCTCATGCTATCCCGTATTTCTGGCCCATTTCGAGGTTTATCATTACAGAACTACCCTTGAGTTCCTGCCTTTTCGTACTTCGGATATCCCCTCTAATTTTGCCACCTTCGCACTCTTCCAGTCAGCGTCACCACCGCAAATATGGAGTACTGTGGAAGGCATTAAGCATCCTAATATTTTGGATGATAGCTATGTCTGCTGCGATCTCCTCAGATGCCACTCATGGTTACTCAGGATCCAGCTAGTGTGGCCGCAGTTTGGTTACCTGGCATGTGGTTAACCGATTGCGGTTATGGTTAGGTTAACCACTCTGAAAATCCATAACCATAACCGACAGCGGTTATGGGCAGTTAACCGATGGTTAACTGATAACCGTTTATATGACAGTTAACCGTGGTTAACCTCTAGTAAATAAGATGAAATAAATCACTTTATTATATGGTAGCTGTACTAGTGCTAAAGGACTGTGCCTTCAGCCACTTCCAAGGCCTTTTCAGCGACTGCAGGTTCCACATCCAGGCTCTTCACTGTTGCAGTCCAAGAGGGATTCCAGCAGCTTAAGAAAGCCATCTCCTTCCACCTTGTCCAACTCCATTAGTGGGTCAGTGTTGGTCTCAAGGCAAGCAGTCAACTCTTCCACACTTCCTCTTCTAACCCCTCTTCTAAATCCAACTTCCCCTGAAGAGCAAGCTTGTAACCATATTTGAGCATATGCAAGCCTCAAACCTCTCCAGGCTAAGTCTGTTGTGATGTGTAGCATCAGTTTTGGCACTGGAAGAGAAGATCCTTTTGCCGGTACATCAGGGGCTGTTTCTTTCTGGCTGTTACAGCAATGGGCTTGGAGTGCCAAGTCTTGGACCTATTCATTGCTGAGGTTGAGGCATTAGAATTAAGCTCAACTACATCTTCATCATCATCTGATAGTAGAGACACAGATCTTGCTTGTTGACAGGAAGAACAATGAATAGACATAGAAGAAGGGAAGTTGGAGTATGTATTGGGACAATAATATTGGTGTCATTTAATAGGGGAATGTCATTGCTTGTGAAACTGGGAAGCCAAGCTGGGTAATTGAATATTCCCTTGTTGTAGAATGGGCCACTTGGGAAACATCCCTGCTGCAAATTCAGGATGAGAGCTTACTAGTTTAAAAGCAGATGAGTTGGGAGGTGGGATGGAAAGTTTGGTTAACTGCAGTTATGGTTTGTCTCAAAACTCATAACCATTAACCATTGCCATTATTTAACTGATTCACATATGGTTCAGTTAACCAATCAAAAATTTGGTCAGTCATGGTTGGTCATCAGTTTTGTAACCAAACCATGGCCACACTAGATCCAGCTCTGCAGGGTATGTCTTTAGTCTCTGCTGTGGACCACCTTGATATTTCAATGAAGGTCAAAAACCACCATCTATTGAACACCCAGACCACAACTAGTTATATACCAGAGCCACAAGAAATGTAAGAGTCAATATTGCAAGCCACAAGAATGCAATACAAGACAACAGGATGAGCCACTTAGTCCCAACCACATCCAAGCTTTTCCATGACCCAGCCTCCCCAGGCCACTGCCTATGGCAGTATGCCCTGGCAAAGCACAGGGGTGATAATGGCTGCTGGAACCCTTGCTGTGAGGTAGTTGCCCCCAAGAGGTATGATGACATGGCAAATGTTGTGCTAATGTGCAAAACTCTTTATGCTCAAAAACAGGCAGCAACTGACCTCTACTACCTATCAACACTTGGGTGATTCATCAAAGTCAAAGGTGCTGCCCACCTGCAACAAGACACTCATGCCCCACAACCAACCACCCACTTATTGACATTATTCACCCCACACAGCCCACAACACACCACCAACACCATCTCCCCACACCATCTCCTCAATAGATGCAAGACAGGTGAATAGGCAACAGGGGACTGGTGACCCCTGGACTTGCCCCCCTGTGATGGAATCAGTAATTCCGATAATCTCCAACAGAGATTAACAAAGGGAAGCTGAAAGGGAATAAAAGGGAGTCTTGAGGCTCATCTGTTTGCTGATGGAATTCAGGTTCTCCACTTGTCCACACATGCCAGCAGGAATAGAATCTCTGGAAGAGGGGGGAAATGGGGATGATGACTTACAGGCTTGTTGGACCTAATTCCCAAGTGACTGTCCAAAAACACAATGGGTGCCCAATCTGTCTTGGCGTAAATGCTCTGACTAGGTGCGACACCAAGGGGGCTGACTGAAGTGGGGTTTCAGTCCAGCTGGCTAGCCTGGCGGTGCTACAGGTGGGAGTTAGCACATGAGGGTGGGTGAATGGTCCACACAGTCTTGAGGGCTGGGGTCTGAAGGATGGAGGAGTGAGCGAGCGAGTTGGGATTTACAATGAGTGAGGCAGGGCACAATACAAACGTCTATAATCGAGACGTTGAGTGAGGTACAGTCCTCATTGAGTCCGAGCTTAAATACAAAGTCTAAATTATGAACATGCGGCTACAAGACTGCAGGGGGCGGTGAAGTGGAAGGTGGTGAGTGGGTGGCATTGCATAGTGGAAGTGGAATCAAAGCACTGGAAAGAAATGAACAGGGCGCAGGTCCTGGGCCATAGGTACTACAGCACAGGCTCAGCCAAATCTGATATGGGGAGATTCTGTATGTGTGGGGAAGAGATGTCCCTACAACACATACTACTGGGGTGCAAGGCGTACAAACTACAGCCCCTACTGGAGGCTCTGGTTTGTGCCTTGTATGAAGTTTCACCTGCTTTGCATTTTAAGACACTTCACCCAGATGAGTGGGGCTGGTCCCCATGGTATCCACTCCTGGCCTTGAGGGAAATAGAGGAGAATGCACTCCCTATAAATAAGGGACGGAAGGCCCTGCTTAGGCGCCTGAAGGAAACCAGGCAGAGAAGGGAGTGGATCATAGGTAACTACTATTGGGCCCTCTGGAAATGGCGCATGAAGGAGATTCACGACGCCAATTTTAAGTTTGTGCCCCTCTTCTGCCTGGAACCCCTCTGCGACTTGCTCTCTACACCCGTCCCGGCTCACGCATTAAGGAAGGCAAGTGACGGTAGCAAGGATGCGGAGGTTACCGAACCAGCGCTTGACACTGCACCAGTCAAACTGGTAGGAAACCTCGATATGCTGCCTCCTCCTGTCTCCCACCTTGTGAGAGGTGGCTTAGACGCTTGGCTCTCCAGTAGAGGTAAGTCAATCTTGCGCGCCGTTAAAGCACCATCGCTATTAGGTAGCACGCAATCCCTCATGACAAGAGAGAGGATCCTACGTGCTCTCACAGATGATGCCTATGCCTGAGCAGCTGGGCCTTCAACTGTGGAGATAACATCCTAGTAGAACACAGAACACGTCATCCCCATGACCCTTCCTTCACCCTCTGGGAGACCAGTTCCACTCTGGCTGTAAGGTGGGGGATAGTGGCCCCTGCCCGAGTTTGCTTGCGGACAGACGGCGGGATCCCAGGGAGGGACGTTAAACACCTTCTGGGCAGTCCGGTACGGCTTGCCCTGTCAGCCGCAGGCAGGGGACATCACAGCCTATGTCGGACAGGAGGCCCCCCGCAGGTTTAGTGGGTATTCCATGATCACTCTGATTGTAGGCGACCCCCACACTCCCAGCCTCTGAAGTTGAGACAGATCTGAACATTCCCTCGGGCACCGGGAGACCATCTTGCCCCTGGGTGACAGAGCGACTGTATTGGCACCTCCAACAGGCAATGGGGTCTTAAACCAGATTCCTGTGGGTGACGGTAGGGAGAGTTCTAGAGAACAGGCGGTGCCAGATGATGGGGCGCCACTCCATAGAGCCGTCAGCTGCAGGGGACAGGAGACCATCTCCCCTCTCTGACATCTCGTGGTTTCGGCGGCAGAGCCACCTCCCTGACCCACCAAAAAAAAAAAAAAAAAAAAAAAAGTGGAATCAAAGCAGAGGTGGGGGTGGTGTGGAAGTGGGAATTACACACGGGCAATGAGGTGGAGGCTATGTGAGTGCAGTGGTATGGGAGGTGGAGCGAGGTGGGTTTAGTGGAGTGCACAGAGCGGAAGCAGGCCTACACTATCAGGGCGAGTCTAGTAGTGAGTGGGAAATGCTACAAGCATGAGGAAATACAGAATACAAACGGGCATCACAGGGAAAGAGTCCATAATACAGAACATGAGTCACAGGAAGCAGGGAAAGGGGACAAGGGGATCGGAAGGGAGTCGGAGCAGGAGCAGGGTCAGATGGGGAACATCGGAGTGACTGGAGGGAGCGGAGATCATCAGAATAATGAGGAAAAGGGAGGAAAAGGGCAATATTATTGCACCCCCCCCCAGTCTCATCCCCCCACAACATTGATAAACAACACAATAACAGTAGAAATCCTGCCAACATGACTAGAACAGGAGGTTACTGGTGGCCAAGACAAGCTGGAGACACAGACTGTTGGTAAGTGAGGGGTACTTGCTGGGGATGGGATGAAATGGACAGAGAGGTCACATGGTAATAAAAATATTAAGTGTGAAGCCAAAGGATGGTAACAAGTGAAATTAGTGTATTTGTGATGGAATTGGTCAATTCTGAAGGTTCCCAATAGGAACTGATGTTTGGAAGACAAAGGAAGAGGGGTTGGGTTGACACTTGTCCATGTGCCAATGGAATTGGGGTTCTCCTCTTGTCCATGCACACCAGCAGGAATAGGATCTCTGGGGAAGGGGAAAGTGGGTACAATGACTTACAGGCTTGTCAGACCTAATTCCCAAGCAACTGCCCAAAAGCACAACAGGTGCCTAATCTGCCTTGGTGGCTATGTGCTCTGACTAGGTACAACACCAAGGGGGCTGACTGAAGCAGGGGTTTGGTCTGGCTGGCTAGCCCAGCAGTGCTATGGGTGGGAGTTAGCTTGCAAGGGCAGGGGAATGTCTTGAGGGGGTGAAGTCCAATGGCAAGCATGCAAGTGAGTCAGGAATCTGATTGAGCAAGGCAGGGCACACAATAACAAATGTCTATAATTGAGATGTTGAGTGAGGTACATTTCTCATTGAGTCCAAGCTTAAATACAAAGTCCAAACTACAAACATGTGGCTGCAACCTGCTTTGGGAACAGACACACTGCAAGATTCAGACTTTTGAGTGTCCTGGGTGCAGCTATGATTGCCTCAAGAATCTGCACTCAAGAGTTCCTTTGTGTGAAGACTATATGAGCAGCTACTTGGGGGAACAACAAGCTACTTGAGGCTAATGACCCACTAGTTCTGGTTGGGCAAATGACAGCTTGACAGCTCTGACACATCCTGTGATGGGATTGGAAATCACTATTGTGTCACCACAGTCATAGCTGTCAGGTTGGGACTTTTTTGCAGCAGTGATGGGGTGTTAGGTTTGAGGCTGGGGGTGGCTGTTTGAATGGTGAATATTGGTAATTAGATTAGTTTGATAATTTATGATAATTTATAATAATCTATTACATATCTGTACTATCAATCTGAGTCTGTGTCATGAGTCATGAATCAGAGGGAGTGAGGAGGATCAGGAGATTGGGAAGAGGTCAAGAGCAGGATCAGGATCAGAGGTACATAGAATACAATGCTTCAAACCATCTTCTCATTTAGATGCATGACCATTGAAATGATGTCCAAATGCTGAGCAGGACACCTGGAATTCAAGGGCAATTTGGGTGAAGTTGGGCACCTCATTGTGGGCTGCAATCTCTTGAGCTTTCAGAAGTGCCTTCTCAAGTCTACCTTGAGCTTCATTATTTTCGGCTTTGAGCAGTGCCTTTCTCAGTGTTGCAGCAGATTGCTTGGAGGCCATACTCTTTCAGCCACAATCAGGGATGGCAGAAAGGATTTGAAGCCTGATGGAAGTATCTGACAGTTGTATAGAAATTATCTCAACTTTTTAGGTGCCTTGCTGGAGGTTTGTGCCCACCCCACTTGTGTCACAAAACTCAGGCAAGGCAAAATTTGCATGGCCACTGACCATGGCTCATGTTGAATGGCAGGATGTCTCAAATGCAGGCAGGAAGAAGGATACATGTTTCTCTATATTTGGGACACCTAATGAGCTATATACAATGACTCTAGTGCACATTGGTCAGTGAGTGGGGGGTGCTTGGTGAGTGGTAACTTTCTGTACTAATAAGTCTGATTCATTTATGTTCCAGTGCTCTTCCATGTCTCTTGTACAGTGGTATATCACCCACTGGGCAACAGCATCTACACCATGCCAAACCCCTTGCTTTTCCTATTCATGTATGTAAAAAGAATCATTGAAACTCTCATCCAATGTGCACACCATTAATCCTGCTTGCAATGTGAGCCAGACACCAAAAATGGCCAATCAGATAAGGCTGCCTCACCTTCCAGGGCTGGGAAATGCATGGGAACCTAGGTCATGATGCACAGAACCTAAAATAGTCATGAGGAACTGACATTTTGTGCTACAGCCCATCTCTCAAGCAAAAGGACTGCAAGTGAGCAGTTCTGGCAGTCACCCCCTCAAGCCAGTCCCAAGGCCACCAAGGCAAAAGAAGCAGCCATAAAGAAGCAAGAGGCCCTTCATGCGATAATATCGCCTTTTTCTCCTCCTTTTCCTCTTATTCCGACAATCTCCGCTCCCCCCGGTCGCTCCGATACCCTTCCTCTGATCCCGCTCCTCTTCCGCCGCTCCTCCGATCCCCTCATTCCCTTCCCCGCTCCCCGTGGCTCGTGTTTCATACTATGGACTCTTTCTGGTGCTTTCCGATTTGTATTCTGTATTTCCCTCATGCTTGTGTCATTCTCCGATAGTGTAGGCCCTCCGCCCCGCACGCTCCACTATTTCCTCCTCGCTTCCACTCCCGTTCCACCGCGTTCGCATAGCCTCCACCTCACTGCCCGTGTGTAGTTTCCACCTCCACATTACCCCCGCCTCTGCTTCTCTCCACCTACACTATGCGATGCCACCCACCTCACCGCCTTCCACTCCACCGCCTCCTGCAGTCTCGTAGCCGCATGTATGTAGTTTAGGCTTTGTATTTAAGCTCGGACTCGATGAGGGACATACCTCACTCGACGTCTCGATTATAGACGTTTGTTATTGCGCCCCGCCTCGCTCGCTGTGAATCCCGACCCGCTCGCTCGCCTCTCCTCCCCTCGGACTTCGGACCTCAAGACCGGTGGTTCATTCCCCCGCCCTCGCGTGCTAATTCCCACCCACAGCACCGCCGGGCTAGCCAGCCGGACCGAACCCCCGCTTCAGTCAGCCCCCTCGGAGTTGTACCTAGTCGGAGCGCGTAGTCGCCAAGACAGATTGGGCACCCGTTGTGCTTTTGGGCAGTCGCTTGGGAATTAGGTCCGACAAGCCCGTAAGTCGTCGTACCCATTCCCTCCCCTTCCCTCCGGAGATTATATTCCCGCCGGCGCGCGTGGATGAGAGGAGTTCCTATTTCCGTCGGCGAACGGACTAGCCTCAAGACCCCTTCTATTCCTTTCGGCTTCCGTTCGAATAATCTCTGTCGGAGATTATCGGAATTACCGATTCCATCGCACTTCAGAGGGCTGTGGAGGAGTTCCCACAGAAACGAGGTCTACCCTCCTCAGCACCAAGCCAGGGAGCACTTGCCAACAAGCACAGCATCCCAAGACCCACCCTGCAAGCATGAATTAATGGTTGTACTTCAAAAATTGAGTCTGGTGGCCAGCAGCAGAGGATCTGTCCTGACAAGGAACAGCTTCTGGTTGATTATCTCCAGGAGACTGCTCATCAGGGCTTCCCTGATACATTTAAAAGAGCAACCAACCATGCCAATGAGGTCCTTCATATGTGATCTGGTGATCCCAATGCTGCTGTTGGAAATCATTGGCTAAATTGGTTCATGAAGTGCCACCATGAGGAGCTTTGATCCTGCTGGTCCACTACATTGACAACCATACAAGGAGGAGCATTAAACAAGGATGTAGTTGATGATTGGATTGAGTTGCTTTGGAAGGCTCACAGATTATGGGATTGAAGCAGATTGTATGTGATAATATTGCCTTATTCTCCCTTTCCTCTTCATCCTGACACTCTCCACTCCTCCCAATTACTCTGATATTTCTGACTGACCATTGTCCCTCATTTGTTACTTCCTGCTTGTTCCCCTTCATGTCACCCCTCCAATCCTGATCCTGCTCCTGACCTCCTTCTGATCCCCTCATCCCTCCTCTCACTCCCCATGACTCATGACTCATAATATGGACACTTTCCAATGGCATCAACCTGTATCCTATGTTTCCTCATGTATGTATTTAGGCTCAGACTCAATGAGGAATGTCCCTCACTCAACATCCTGATAATAGATGTTTGTTATTGTGCACCCTGCCCCACTTTCAGTTGCATCCCAACATGCTCACTCACCTGCTCATTCATCAGTCTTCAGCCCTCAAGGCCAAGTGGTCCATTCCCCCACCCTCATGCTAACTCCCACCTGTAGCACTGCCAGGCTAGCCAGCCAGACCAAACCCCTGCTTCAGTCAGCCCCTTCAGTGTTGCACCTAGTCAGAGCACTCTGCTGCCAAGACAGATTGGGCACCCATTGTGCATTTGGGCAGTTACAGTACTTTACCACTCACTGGTTATGACTGGTCACTGGTCATCTGCTATTTGCTGCCTAGCTAGATAGAAAATGTAGAGCTTAATACTATTAATAATAAAATGGAAGTAAGCCCTTACCTTTTCTAGCCCTCCAGTGGCACAGTGAGGCAATTGCATGGTGAAGTGGACCAAAGTGGCCACTCTGAGCTTTGTACCCTTCCCACCTCAGCCTCAAGCCTTCATGTACTTCAGGTGTAGCATGTAAAATATCCATAGATCCAAAAAGAACCCATAATTCAACTCTTAGATATAGGGACAGAGCAAGAGTACCACAATCAGCCTACCTCTGCATCCCTTGTGCTCACTCTACTGCAATGGCCAAAGGCACCAAACCCACAGAGCATGACAGGAAACTTCAGCAGCATCATGAAGAACAATTGGGGCTTGCTCTTGCTAAATATAACTGCCTTTTGGCTTTGGGAGGCAGGCCACAACCCAAAAGCATTGCTGATGCCTTTGGTGTGCCACCAATGTCACTTCAGAATCAAATCAATGGCATAGAATCAAAGAAGGACTCTGCAGATTGATGTTGGAAGATTCTACCTGAAGAAGAGACTGTCACTGTGCTGTATCTTATTGAAACCACCAAGCAGGGGTTTCCCAAAACACCACAGCAGGCTGTGAGATGCACCAATCAGATTCTCAGAGAACACACTGGTGATCTGGATGCTACTGTTGGCAAGCACTGGCTTGATCACTTCCTCAATTGCCACAAAGTTCAACTTTCATGCTTCTGGTCAACAACACTCATGACTGTGTGTGGTGGTGCACTCAATGAAGCCAATGTTGACCATTGGTACAAGCTACTACAAGAAATAATCAATGAATACAACATTGACCCTAAGCTCATCTTTGCTATGGATGAATCTTGCTGTTTTCTGGACAAGTGTACCCATAAAACTCTGCACATTGGCCCTGCAAAACAGCAACAGCAGCTTGCTATACAAAATGAGAACAGGGAGACATGCACTGTGATACCAGTTATATGTGCTGATGGGAGGCTTATGGCCCAACTGTCATATTCAAAGGAAAACAGATTCAGGGCAAGGAACATCTCCCCAACCCTTTGAATGTATTGTATGTATTTCCTTCTTAATCTACATATGATTCTAATTAGTTTACAGCCTTCAATGCTCTGAAAAGGGTTATATGACAAGTGAAATTGGCCAAGCATGGTTGGGACATGACTTCAACATTCCAACTAGAGCTAAAGCTGCTGGCCAGTACAGACTTCTCATAGTCAATGGTCATACATCTCATTTCAACTATGATCTGCTCAAATATGCCAAGGACAATAAGATTATTGTGCTATGCCCACCTGCCAATACAACACATGCTCTCCAAAGTAAGTACTGGCTAGCAAGCAGTGCTGAACCCACTCTGTATTAAGCTCTTGATGTCCTTGGCTTCTTGTAATTTAAACAGGCCTACAAGGAGGTGATGGAGGAACAGGCTCAGGTCAATGAGTCTAGGATCTCCAGGGGAGAGTTCCTAGAGGCAATTGAGGGTCTGTGGAAGAAAGCATTTACTGCAGAGAATGTTTGTAAAGCATTTGAAGTGACAGGTACTTGGCCAGTTGACTGGTCCAAAATCACTTCTGACAAGCTTGCTCTATCAAAGGGTCTTGCAATATGGGGGATGCCAAAAATCATACCAACATCACCTATTAAGGCATTGATCACTCAGTTGGAAGACATTGGGAGACTTGCAGTAAAGCCATTTCCCAATCTTGGATGCCTTCCTCCACCTATCCTCAATCTTGCTCCTCCTGGTTTACCTGGCTCAAGTACAACAACTGGTGTACAAGAGCAGACCTCAGACAAACTACTTGGCACTGATTTACACAGCACTCAAGCCACTTTTCTCTTTGATGGTTCTGGGTCTTCCTCACAAACCACCATCCCTCCTCTCAAACTCCCTCCTCTTCCTCATTTTGAACCCCTCATACCACCTTCCAACCAACACAGTGCAGCAACCATCAGTAAACAAAGCTGACCTGAGCTCCTTGAGACTACTGTATCTCCACCCTCATCTCAGATAACCACAAGCTTATATCATACACCAATGATTCGCAGTGAGACATCATCACTCTTCAATTGCAAATCACTTTGCTCACTGTTCAGAATAATGACCAAAGAGCTAAGCTTTGTATTAAGGAAAAGAAGAGACAGACTGCCAGGGAGAAAGTCAACCCAGGGGGAAGGCAATTGAGGCAATAGGAGGTGCTCGTATGGCTGCTATAGAGGCACAAGAAGGGGATAGAGCTGCCACCATTGCTGCCAATGTTGCTAAACAGGCAGGGAGGGGAAGGAGGGCAGTGCCAAAAGGGATGCCAGCAGTGGAAATCGAGTGTTGAATTGCTCTCTATGATGTGGCAATTGTAAATTGGAGGTTGGAGTGGGAGAGATTGAAAGCAGCTGGTCTAGCCATGACAAATGCTGGACCAGAGCCCTGTAAATACTGGTATCTGGAAGCCAATAACCCTGAAAACATAGTACCACCAACTCCTTCAACTCTCACTCCATCTGGCACTTCCCACCCACATTGTCATCCTCAACACAGGGTTATTCAGAGTGACTCCTCTGAAGCTGACATTGACAATGATTTGTATACAAAAGAACATTGGATTTAGACTCTAAAATATATACAATATTATATATGAAATAAAATGACAGGTTTTGTCTCTCAAAATGTCCACAAAGGTGAATGACCAGTGAGTGGTCCAGGCCCATATTTGACACCCTGCTGTTCAACTCATTCCCAATGGTTCCTCATGGTAGTGCAGTCACACAATAAGCATATAATATAGATACATATGTCTATTAATTGGGTTTTCTGCCCAATGCATGCTTGTATAGAGAGCACAAAGGCATCCCAAAAGATCTTGACCAGTGACCTGTGAAGTACTGTGCTGCAGTAGTAGGTCCAACATGCCTGTAAGACATCTGTCACCCCCTTCCCCCCCTTTGGATATTCCTTTCCTGCTGGCACATGTGGACAAGAGGAGAACCATATTCCATTGGCAAATGGACTAGCCTCAAGCTCCCTGTTGCCCCTTGGCTTCCAATTGTTGGTCTCTGTTTGTGATAATATCGCCTTTTTCCTCCCTTTTCCTCACCATTCCAACAATCTCTGCTCCCTCCAATCACTCCAATATCTCTGACTGATCACTGTCCCTCATCCAATTACCCCTCACTCCTTCCAATGTCCCTCCTCCAATCCCACTCCTGCTCCTGACCTCCTGACCCCCTCATCCCCTTCCCCATTCTCTATGACTTGTGTTTCATATTATGGACTCTTTCTTGTGCTACCCACTCATATACTATGCCCCCACTTGTCTGTATCATTCCCCACACACTACTAGACTTATTCCTATAGTGTAGACCTGCCTCTGCTTCGCATGCTCCACTAATACCACTTCACCTCCACTCCCATACCACCACACTCGCATAGCCTCCACTTCATTGCCTGTGTGTAGTTTCTACTTCCACACCACCCCTGCCTCCACTTCTCTCCACTTCCACTATGTGATGCCACCCACTCACTGCCCCCCACTCCACTGCCTCCTGCAGTCTCATAGCTGTGTGCTTGTAAATTAGATGTCATATTTAAGCTTGGACTCAATGAGGGTTGTACCTCACTTGATGTCTTGATAATAGATGTTTGTATTGTGCACCCTGCCCTGCTTGATTAGAACCCTGATGCTTGCTCTGCTCCCATCAGACTTTGGACTTCAAGACCATGTGGTTCATTCCCCTGCCCTCATGCACTAACTCCCACCCATAGCACCACAGGGTTAGCCAGCTGGACCAAAACCTTGCTTCAGTCAGCCCCTTTGGTGTCACACCTAGTCAGAGTGTTTATGCTGAGACAGATTGGGTGCCTGTTGTGCTTTTGGGCAGTTGCCTGGGAATTAGGTCTGACAAACCCATAAGCCATCATACCCATTTCCCCCTCTTCCCCTTTGGAGATCTTATTCCTGCCGGTGCATGTGGACAAGAGGAGAACCCCACTTCTGTCAGCACACAGATGAGCCTCAAGATATTTCTGCTTTCTTTGTCTCTGAGTGTTGGTTCCTATAGGGAACCTTCAGATTGACTGATTCCATTGCACTGTTGGAGACAATTGGAATTACAGTAGTGTACCACCCACCAGGCAGCTTCTTGCAGCTCACTGAGGGTTGATAGAAGTGCGAGCAGGTACATAGATAATGTAGTTTAACATCAAATAAAGGTGGTTTGAGCCCTTAGAATCATGCCTGCGACATGTGATCATGTAGACTGAGGCTTGGCCTAATTCTACTATGTACCACCCAGCAAGCCACACATGCCTGGCACCACAAAAATTGTCAATTCAAGATCTACAGTATGTTCCTTTCATTACCCACCACTCTCATCATGCACTGACCATGCTTCATCACTTTCCAAATCCCCCAAATCAATTTCCTCACTGGTCAGTGAGTCAATTGATGGCCTATGTTGTCTACCTTTCCCCTTTCACAAGTTCTGCACAATTTGAGTGGCACTGGATAATGGGGCTGATGGAAATGTACTGTTGTTCAGCTGGATGTCATGTAGAAGTGGTGGGTTACCCACTTCTCCTTTGAATCTACCTGCAGCAACAAGAGCCTGATGCCTTTCCTCCCATTCCACCTTTGACATGGTGAGTTCTGCTTGTGCTGTTGACTTTTTTGCCTTGGTTTGTTCCCTTTCTCTGTTGATCAATGCTTGCTCATCCATAAACACATCTACTGTAGCTAATGACCCAGTCCCACCTGGGAATAGGTGCTCACAAGAGGAAATCCTTTTCCTTTCCCTCAGGGAGAGCCCTGCTTGCAGGTTCTCATCCTCAAGTCCCAGTAATGCACCCTGTGCAGTCAAGGGGTATACTAACTCCTTCATCTTTTGGCTGTGATCAACGAGGAGGCCAATATCCTTCTCCAAATTCTGGATCTGTGCAACCAATGCTGATTTGGTCATTGTAGTCATCTGTGCTGCATCCAGCCTTTTGGATGAGGCATCAGATAGTACTGGAGAATTGGGAAGGTGGAAATCAATGGGTGGAATGCCATTGGAAGATGAAGGGGGTGATCCATCAAAGAGGAAAACAGCTCTGGTGTCCTCAAACCCACTGAGATTTGATATACTTGATGTAGATGATGGTGGTGGTGCTGAATTGTTGGGAAGACTTGAGGTCTGAGAGGCATGTGAAGGGCATTGAGATGGTGTTTTAGACAATTGGGGTTGCAGGCTGTTAATAGGATAGTTCTCTAATAGCTCAACTACCCTCTTTAAAGGGCTGTTAAGCACAACTATGGGTGCACTCTTTCCTGATAAACCCACTGAGGGGCCCACCATGTCTGAAGTAATCTTAGTCCTATTGATTGGCCAAGTCCCAGTCTTCTCAAATGACTTCTTGATGTTCTCAGGAGTGAAAGCATGTTGAAATGAGCTACTAATTGCTTTGAGAAAGTCAGCCTTGCTGATCATCCTGGCATTGAACTGAGTGTGTTTCTCCATTTCCTCTTGATAGAATTGTGAGAACCCAACAATATCTAATGCTATTTGGGCTCATTAGACTGTGCCATTGTAAGATTAGGAGACAACATACTTTGCAGAGCATGAGTTGTGTGGGGAGGGAGGCAGAGAACATGAGTATTGTGTTCTTTGGCATACCCTAGGAAGTCTTGTGTAAAGTGTGATGCATGTCCATCAACAATGAGGAGCCTAGGATGATCATTGGCAACCACACTTGTTGGGGGATCAAAGTCAAACTCAATCCACTGTCTCCCTATCTCTCCAGTCATGTAACCCTTCTTAGAGACATGCACACTTGTAATAATATCGCCTTTTTCTCCTCTTTTTCTCCTTATTCCAATGATCTCCACTCCCTCTGATTGCTCTAATATCTCCAACTGACCACCACCCCTTGTTCAATTACTTCCTGCTCATTCCTCCCAATGCAGTCCCTCTGATCCCAATCCCAATCCCACTCCCAGTCTCCTTCCAACCCCCTCGTCCCTCCTTCTGCTTCTTGTGACTTGTGACTCATAACATGGACTCTTTCCAATGGTATCTGTTTGTATCCTGTGTTTCCTCATGCCTGTATCACTCTCTGCACACTACTGGACTTATCCCTATAGTGTAGACCCACCTCCACTAATACCGCCTTGCACTCCCTCCTGTACCACTGCACTTGCATAACCTCCACTTCATTGCCCATTTGTAATTCCCACTTCCACACCACCCCTGCCTCTGCTTCTCTCCACTTCCACTATGCAATGCCACCCACACACTGCCCTCTACTTCACTGCCTCGTGCAGTCTTGTAGCTGCATGTTTGTGAATTAGACTTTGCATTTAAGCTCAGACTTAATGAGGAATGTACCTCACTTGATGTCTCAATTATAGACATTTGATATTGTGTGCCCTGCTTCACTTGATTAGATTCCTGACCCACTCGCTTGCCCACCTGCTGTCAGACTCTGTACCTCAAGACTGTGTGGTTCATTCCCCCACCCTCACAAGCTAACTCCCACCTGTAGCACCACAGGGTTAGCCAGCCAGCCAGACCAAACCCTCACTTCAGTCAGCCCCTTTGGAGTCATACCTAGTCAGAGTGCTTGTTGCCAAGACAGATTGGGCACCTGTTGTGCTTTTGGGCAGTTGCCTGGGAATTAGGTCTGACAAACCCATAAGTCATTGAACCCATCCCTCTCTGGAGATTTTATTCCTGCTGGTGCACATGGACAAGAGGAGAACCCTGCTTCCATCAGCATGCAGATGAGCCTCAAGACCCTTTCCATTTGTTTTGTCTTCTGGACATCAGTTCCTATAGGGAACCTCCAGAATCAACTGAATCCATCACACACAGAAGGATGAAGAGGGTAATTTTTGGTGGGTAGAATTTGAGCCTGGATTCCACTTGCACCTGGTCAAACATGCATTCTCTCTCCTGAATGCACCAATCACCCATTCAGCCCAGAAACAGCTAAAAAGGGCCATATTTACCTTTATCCTAGAAATACTCAACCAGGAGTACAAGGACACCTTTTTGCTCCAAAATGCAGAGACACAAAGGAGAACTGCACTTCCCATGAGAAGAAGCAACTTGCCAGCAAATACAGGTGTGATAAAAAACAGAAGCACAGTTGCAGGGATAACAAGCTTGCTGAGTTACCACCAACCCCCAAAATGGCACCCTTGGCTGACACTGATGGGTGTCAGTGTCAGGCCTCCAACACACCACAAACCCCAACCTCAAGTACCCTACGGACCACAACACTGCTGGCTGCCCCAGCAATGCTGACTCCATCCCTGGCAACACCACTGTCCCAAAAGCTGCAGACCCCTCCACCTCTGAATCCATGACCAACTCCAACAATCCCAACAGTCCCAACTCCACCAGCACCACTGATCCCAACCCAAACACCACCAATACCACCAGCATGGTGCCCCCATCACTGGTCCCAGTGCCCTCAACACCTGCACCACCATGGCCAACCCAAACACCATGTCCTTATCCAGCCATTGACTATCAGCTCTTTGTCCTACAAATGAATGATGATGTTGATGATATCATGTTACAGTGGAAAGAAAAACACCCTGGGCAAACTATGAAGTGTGAAGGAAGTCAGATGGAAAAGTGCAGCAAACCAGCCACCCATATCAAGATGCACAGGCCTTGGTGGTTCCCCAAGTGTGACTTACATGTCAACTCCAGGGAAATCAACATTTCACATTTTGCCATTCCATAGTCGCACCTCTGAGACCACCAACACACATTTGTCAACAATACTGGAGGACTTTGGACACAGATACAGTGATAAAAATCATGGAGTTCATGGAAGAGACCATGCATAGAGAGTGGTAATCACCCTGCCTTGAGCAGATGTTAACCAAAACACCCCCACTTGCACCCCAAACCACAGTGAGAAATGCAAATGGCCAGAGCCCCAGCAAGATTAGGGCAGTAACTGAATGCATAACACTGGTAAAAGTTTAGGTCATGAAAAATATGAAAAATATGACCAGACATGAGAAAACTTGGTGGATGATATTACAGTGTTTTTGAGTTTAGAGAGTACCAGAGACAGTGTTTGGGTGGTGTAGCAGCTGCCCAGAGTCCATTCTCAAGGACTCAATCAAGCTCTTAAAATCAGTTTGGAGAGTCAGCATACTGTATCTGTATAGTAGAATTAGCATATGTATTGTAATGATAGTGTGATAAAGGCTTGATTCAATGTCCACAACTCGTAGTGAGCTTGAACAAGGCAGTGAGAAGCAATCACAAGGGCAAAGGGCAAAGGGATGGTCAGGTATGTCAGGAAATGTCATTCAAATCATCCATATCCTCTTGGATGTCTCCTGGTTCCACCAATTGTGGCCAACAGGCAGGTTCGCTCCAATCAATGATACCCCACTTTCTGTTCATCAATTTAATTCTACCAACAACATGTGTCACAATGGAGAGATCAAAGTTCTTCCATCCTGGGTCCTCACTCATGTATGCAAAGTAATCCATTGTTGCATCACACCCATGGGTATTGCATGGTTGATGACACAAATGAGGTACTCTTTGTTGTTCATGATACCAAGCTCTTCATTTTCTTGTAGTGTGACAGTGTAGACAGTCTCAAGTCAGCCATAGAACATCTTCAATTTGTCATTCAACATGTACTGCAACCTGGTGAGAAAAGTGATAATAAAATGAAATATACATACTCTTATGTAAGAGCACTGTCTTGCTTGTTTTGCCTTAGCCATGCCTGTTGTAATACGATCTCCAGAGACTCAGACTTTTGACCATTGCATGGCCTTGACTGAAACTAGTCTGACAACTGATTCAAGAAGAATGTGGCATGAATTGTTGAACAAAATGGAGCAAATGTGTGCTGTGATCTGCTGGCAAACAAGGTCATTGAGGCAAGTTGATTTTGGCCCATATAGCACATATTGCTTGTCTTATGGAATATCAGATAGCATACTGTGAAAGTTTGAACACATACAGCCAGGAAATGTTGCCTTTCTTGGGCCATAGTTGGCACTCTTGATGCAATTGTGCAAAATGTGCTCATCAAGCTCCCTCTCCAAAGAGTAGTGATGAGCAACAGTGGTGATACACTCTCAACTAAGTGCTTTGTAATTGAGGTGCATGAAGGGCTCCTGTTTGGCATGGTGAACTTGAGCCTTTGCCCACTGAACCTGGCACTCCATGACAAATGCCCAATAGCACCACATTGGACCACAGTTGATGATGTCTTGTGGGAAGTGAATGATTGCATGGATTGTTGCTGCACATGCTGGGAGTTGCTCAGCCTTGTACTGGTAGTACAGACTGCAAGATCATCAGCCAGACAAAGTGTAGGTTGGAATTTACATACCACTCATGCTCTGTGACCCATTTTGAGCAGGCTAAACTGAAATCTCTCAGCACTGTCTGCTCTGGAATCAAGTATTGCATTGCCATTTTAGTAAGGCACACCAGATCAATGAAGTGGGTATAGTACAGGTCAGGTAATACCTCTTTCAAGAGGATCAGAGCAAGGTGGAACATCCAGAATGACCATCCTTCAGCTGTGTGGCTGGAACAGCTGTTTGCAAGATTGAGGAGATGACAAACAAATGTGGAGGTTATATACTTCATTGTTTCTTCTACAAGTTGGCCAATTCACTCCCAGTTGTGGTGTGAAATGCGAAAGTTGTCATTGCCTTGATTGAGTCCCTTGAAGTGGCCAGTCCACCAAGAAACAAGGTTGCCAACAGTGTTTTCAAAGATGGCATGCATGAGATCATGTGGGAATGAATGACCAAAGTTGATGCCTGGGACATTGAACAAGATGCTCTTCTTGTTCACACCATACTGCTTGTGCTTGCCATCTCATAGGTGCTTGGGTGTTTGTGGTAAGGCATTGATTTCCTTGTAGTACATATCAAAGTCCTTGTGTGTGCGTGGAGAGCTGACAAGTCCACACACTCACTCCATCAGGTCCTTGGAGTGCTGGGTAGTATGTGGTTGATATTGCCAGCTCCTGCCCACCCTGCTGCATTGCAGTTGCCTTTGTGTGCTTCTGGCCAATGATAGAACAGATCCTACAGCAACTCATCCCATTGTGACCCTTCATACACATGGCCTTTGCAATTGCAGGCATATCACCAAAGACAATGATGAGGTATGCATGGAGGCAGAAAAAGGTGCATGTATCTGCATTGTATGTGTTGGGTATGCCACATGCAAGGTGAGTAAGTTCTTCAACAAATGACACAAGAAATGAGTTGAGATCCTTTGGCTGACCAGGTCCAGGAATGAAGCCAAGGAAGATGATGTTCTTTTGGAGTGTTCTTTGATTGGGAGGGAGGTTGTAGTTGATGAGGATGAGTGCCCAGCTGTTGTACTTATTCTTTGATTCCTTTTGACCAAGGTCTTCATAGAATGTAAACCCATCCAATGAGAGCCCTAATGCAATGTCCTGTGAATCTGAGAAGAACCTGTGTTCAAGTACTTCTTCAGGGTCAGAGAGCCTAACATATTCTCCTTGCAGGGTTTGATAATGGCAGCCATCAAATATATCATTGAGAACCAGTTGCTCTGAATCATCTGAATCATGTCTTTGATCTTCTTTAACATGGTATCGCATCTCAATGACCTTGTCCCTGTTGCTGAAGAGTGCCTGGAGTTGAGCTCCTAGGTCGCACCCTACCTGCTCTGCATGCACCACAGACTGCCTATGCGGCTGCTGTCGCACCACTCACACTCCAGCTATGGCATGAGCGTCTCAACCACAGAGCATTGGATGCAGTTGAGTGTGCTGTACCCCATGTGGAGGGTTTGACCATCGAGTCTAAGGCTCGCCCCGAACACCACTGCCCTGCCTGTGCAGCTGGCAAGCAGCATCGCGACCCATTCCCTGCCTCCTCCTCTCGTGCCTCACGTCCCCTTGAACTGGTTCATACTGACTTGAGTGGCCCAGCGCGTGTTCCCGGTCCTGGTGGGGTTGTCTATCGCCTCACCATTACAGATGACTTCACTCGCTGGCGCTGGCTCAAGCTACTTACCAATAAGCGCGAGGAGACCATACTAGATGCATTCGAGAAGTATAAGGCCATGGCTGAGGCCCCAGCATACAGCATGCAGACTGGTGACCATCCGGGATGACAAGGGAGCTGTGTTCATTGGGAATCGGATTGCAGCCTGGCGCAAGGAGCATGGCATACAACCGCAGCACACTGTGCGTGCAACCCCACAGCAGAACGGGAGAGCGGAGCGTGGCTTCAGGGACCTAGCGGAGAGTGCTACATGCATCCTAGCCAGAGCTGGGATGTCTATCTCATGGTGGGCAGAGGCTGCTCATGCCTCCAACTACATCTACAACCGCTTTCCTCACGGTGCACTTGGCTGCACCCCCTTCGAGCTCTGGTATGGCCACAGGCCCAATCTCGCCAATCTGCGTGTCTGGGGATGCCTGGCTTATGTCCACTTGCAGAAGGACCAGAGAGAGGAGCCCAAGCACGGAGCACACACTAGGCTCTGCACATTCATTGCCTATCGTGATGACTACAAGGGTTGGGAGTTCTTGGACCATGAGACCGGCAGCAGGGTAGTGTACTCTGGCAGGAGAATGCATTCAGACATAAGCCTTGGATTCCTTGGCCCGAGCAGCCTCCTACACTGCAGCCTCCTGCAGTGCACAATGCACCAGCTGCACCACATGCACCTGCAGATCGACCTCTGCGTCCCTTCCCTGACAAGGATATCTTGGATTTGGGGGGAGACGACCTCCCTGCACCTGCACCTGCACCTGACCTGCTGCAGTGGTTGCACCACTGCCTGCACCTCCAGCTGTTCATCCAGCACCTCCAGCACTCCATGATCACTCTCGATCTCCTTCCCCACCTGCACCACGTCGCTCCACTCGCCAACGCTTTGAACCTCGCCCTTACTGGATCAGCAATGCGCCACTAGTCCCAATTCACCAGGACCCACCTCAGCCTCCCGCATCCTCTGCTTCACCTGCACCTGGGCCCTCTGACCAGGAGTCTTATCACCAGGACTCTGAGGATGAGCAGGGTGCTGAGATTGCGCACCAGGTCTGGGGCTCAGTCCTGGAAGCTGCTGGTATTTACCCTGAGTATGTGGAGATGGAGATGGGTGATGCACAGGAGCTGGCCTTTTCTGCCGCCCACCAAGCTTATGCTGCATCTAGTGAGCTGCCTGTGCCAAAGACCTTCAAGCAGGCTATGGCTGGCGCAGAGAAGGCGCAGTGGGAGGAAGCATGCCAGCAGGAGATCGCGGCGCACATGGAGAATGGTACTTGGCAACTTGTTGAGCTCCCTCATGGCCGCACACCTGTTGGATCGCGCTGGGTATTCCACATCAAGCGAACTGCAGATGGGTCCATCGAACGGTACAAAGCCCGTCTGGTTGCCCAAGGGTTCTCCCAACGACCTGGGTGGGACTATGTCGAGTCCTTTGCACCCACAATCCGGCTCTCTGTCGTGCGTGCTCTCTTTGCACTTGTTGCTGCAGATGACCTCGAATGCGACTCCATTGACATTACCACTGCCTTCCTGAATGGTGACCTAGAGGAGGAGATCTACATGAAACCACCTGAGGGCTATGAGCAGTACTCCAGAGATGGACGCTTGCTCTATTGCCTGCTCCTCAAGGCGCTTTATGGCCTCAAGCAAGGAGGCAGGCAGTGGTACCTCAAACTCAGTGAGGTAATGAAGGAGATTGGCTTCAGGAAGGTGCGCAGTGAGCCATGTGTCTACCTATGGGAGGACAGCACTGGTGGGAAGGTGGTTGTGCCAACCTATGTGGATGACTGCCATATCATTGGCAAGACGAAGGAGGGCATCCAGCACATAAAGGCAGAGCTGCAGAGGCACTTCAAGCTGCGTGACCTTGGGGCAACCAGCTGGTTCCTTGGTGTCGATATCAAGCGCAATCGCTCCACACACACCATTACACTCTCCCAGCGTCAATACATCGTTGATATGCTCAGGGACTTTGGTATGGAGGACTGCACACCTGTGAAGACACCCATGGTTCCTGGTCTGCGCCTGGAGAAACCTGGTAGTCCACTCAGTGCTGAGGAGGTTGAGTTCATGAAGGACAAGCCGTACCTGCGTGCCATTGGCAAACTCACTTGGTTAGCTAATGGTACAAGACCTGACATCGCCTATGCAGCAGGTGTGCTTGCTCGCTTCAACAACTGTGCAGGGAAGGCCCAGTGGACTGCAGTGAAGCACCTCCTTTGCTATATCAAGGGTACGATGGACTACAAACTCCAATACGGTCCCCATCCTCATCCTACTGCCTTCACCTCATTCTCTGACGCCGACTATGCTGGAGATGCTGATTCTGCGAAGTCAACAACTGGTTTCGTGCTCCTCATGGGTGGTGGTGCTGTTTCCTGGTCTTCAAAACTACAGTCCCGTGTTGCTCGCTCCACCACTGAAGCTGAATTCATTGCTGGTGAGTCCTGCACCCGGGACATGGCCTTCTTCCGATACATCTTCGAGGATTTGGGCTACAAAATTGCACTACCCCAAGCACTAGGTATGGATAATCAATCTGCTATTCGCGTTGCAAAGAACCCAGAGCACCAGGGACGCATGAAACACCTCAACCCCATCTATTACGGCTTCAGAGAGCAAGTAGAGGCTGGGGAAATCTCACCACACTTTGTTCCGACTATGGATATGCCTGCGGACATCCTGACTAAGGCATTACCTCGAGAACAGGTCGAAAAGGCTGTGAGCATGCTTGGTCTGCAAGTGTGAGGATCGGCCTCATCAGGGGGGAGACTTGAAGGTATACTCTGTTATGGTGATTGCTATTGACCTTTCATGACTGTATTGTATGTTTCGGCCATTCCCCACTTCTTTTCATGTTTCCTTGTGTTGTACATGCCTCCATTCTCATTTCGGCATTCCTATGTCCCTTCTGGACTATTATTCTGTGATTCCTGCGACTCCTGTACGTTTGGGAACGATGGCACTGCCTCCCCTTGCGGGTTCTGCTCACTCCCATCACTCCCTAGTGTCTAGTTAGCTTGATCACTCGCAGTGCAAGTGGACATAAGCCAGGCATCCCCAGACAAGCAGATTGGCGGGATTCGGCTTGTGGCCATACCAGAGCTCGAAGGGGGTGCAGCCAAGTGCACGGTGAGTGAAGTGGTTGTAGATGTAGTTGGAGGCATGAGCAGCCTCTGCCCACCATGAGATAGACATCCCAGCTCTGGCTAGGATGCATGTAGCACTCTCCGCTAGGTCCCTGAAGCCACGCTCCGCTCTCCCGTTCTGCTGTGGGGTTGCACGCACAGTGTGCTGCGGTTGTATGCCATGCTCCTTGCGCTAGGCTGCAACCCGATTCCCAATGAACTCAGCTCCCTTGTCATCCCGGATGGTCACCAGCCTGCATGCTGGATGCTGGGCCTCAGCCATGGCCTTGTACTCCTTGAATGTCTCCGGTATCATCTCCTTGCATTTGTTGGTGAGTAGCTTGAGCCAGCGCCAGCGAGTGAAGTCATCTGTAATGGTGAGGCGATAGATTACCCCACCAGGACCAGGGACACGCGCTGGGCCACTCAAGTCAGCGTGAACCAGTTCAAGAGGACGTGAGGCACGAGAGGAGGCAGGGAATGGGTCACAATGCTGCTTGCCAGCTGCACAGGCAGGGCAGTGGTGTTGAGGGTGAGCCTTAGACTCGATAGTCAAACCCTCCACATGGTGTACAGCACGCTCAATTGCATCCAGTGTTCTGTGGTTGAGGCGCTCATGCCATAGCTGGGGTGTGAGTGGTGCAACAGCAGCTGCATAGGCAGTGTGTGGTGCATGTAGAGCAGGTAGGGTGCGACCTAGGAGCTGGCCGATGCGACGTCCTGACACTGTGGCCTGGAAGAGGACTTGACCATCTTTGCTGAAGGCAAGGGAGTGACCAGTGCCTGTGAAGGTATAGCCGAGAGCAGTGATGGTAAACAGGGACAGTAGATTGGAAGCAAGTTGTGGTACATAGAGGACATTGGAGAAGCGGACAAGGGGTGCTGGACTCCCCTGCAGTATTGGCTCAAACCAGCAGACACCAACTCCTTCAGACCAGACTACCACTGTTATCTCCTAGCCGCACAGGGACCCGACGGGCTCTGTAATGGGTGAGCCATTGCCTGTGTGGAGTCATATGGCACATTGCCCCTGTGTCTGGGTTCCAGGAATGATTAGTGAATGCGACTTGCTTCACCAGCAAACTCTGCAAGCGCTGCATCTGCAGCCTTGGCTTGCTAAGGTTTGCCTTTGCTGGCGGGGGCCTTGCGCTGTGGGCGATTAGCCTTGCGCTGCTCCTTTGAGCGCTGCATATTGCGACACTCCTCAGTGAAGTGGTTACCATTGGTCTCACACCAGAGGCAGTCAAACACAGAGGCAGGGCAAGGGCGAAGGAGGCGACCAGAAGGGTTGAGCGCATTGATAGGAAGTGCATGGGCCGCAAAGGCAGTTGCAGGTCTGTGGCGGAGTCCATGGCATCATTGGAGCCGAGTAGGCATTCCAGGGGTTGTGAGTGATCAAGCTAACTAGTCGCTAGGGAGAGATGGGAGTGAGCAGAACCCGCAAGGGGAGCAGTGCCATCGTTCCCAAACATACAGGAGCCACAGGAGTCATGGAATAATGGTCCAGAAGGCGCATAGGAGTCGAAATGAGAATGGAGGCATGTACAACACAAGGAAACATGAAAAGAAGTGGGGAATGGCCGAAACATACAATACAGTCATGAAAGGACAATAACAATAGCAGTCACCATAACAGAATATACCTTCAAATCAGGGTGGCAGCATCCTGCCTCTCTGCACCAGTGTAACTATTCCTGATATGCTGGAAGCTGGGGACAAGATCACACAGGACTACAAGCATCCATAGCTCCTTGAGTTTGAGGGGGCGAAGAGGAAGGCCAGAGCTCGCTCCACTCATGAAGCAGGCCACGCACACGTCCGCCATAGCGCACAGTGAACTCCCCATTGCCCCACAGGGCACCAATGAACTTGTTCAGCTTGTCCAGGCAGTTTGCAGCAGTATCTGGCTTGAACTCCTGCTTGAGGTCATTGTAGTCAATGTCCTTTACCTTGTCCCCAAGCAAAGGGGGCTCAGGTGCATATGGAGGATGAAACAGGCGCGCTCAGCTGGATGCAGATACTCCTAATACTCCTTTCTGCAATAATATTGCCTCTTCTCCCTTTTCCTCCTCATTCTGCTCCTCCCGATCACTCCAACATTTCTGACCAACCACTGTCCCTCATTTGTCACTTCCTGCTCCCTCCCATTCACATTGCCTCTCCAATCCTGACCCCCTCATCCCTTCCCCCACTCTCCCTGCCTTGTGACTCATGATATGGGCTTGGCCTGATGGCCTCTGTTTGTATTCTGTGTTTCCCTACATTTGTACTGCTTCCTGCATGCCACCAGACTCATTCCCATAGTGTAGACCTGTCTCTGCCTCACACCCCTCCACTAATGCTGCCTTGCTGCCCCTCCTGCTCCACCACACCTGTGTCCCTTTGCATAGCCTCCACTTCACTGTTCCACTTCCACACCACCTCCCACCTCTGCTTCCACTTCACTTCCACTTTGCTATGCCCCCCACACACAGCCCACCACTCCACCTCCTGCAGTCTGGTAGCTGCATGTTGTAGAATTAGACTTTGTATTTAGACTTGGACAAGGAACATACTTCACTTGACATCTCAATGATAGATGTTTGATATTGTGTACCCTGCTTACCTCACCTTGAATCCTGACCTGCTTGCTTGCTTGTCAGTCTTTTGGTCTCCAAGCCCATGTGGTTCATTCCCCTGCCCTTACATGCTAACTCCCACCTGTAACACTGCCAGGCTAGCCAGCCAGACTGAACCCCCACTTCAGTCAGCCCCTTCAGTGTTGCACCTAGTCAGAGTGCTTGCTGCCAAGACAGATTAGGTGCCCATTGTGCTTTTGGGCAGTCACTTGGGAATTAGGTCTGACAAGCCTGTAAGTTGTTGTACCCATTTCCCTTCCCCTTCAGAGATCCTATTCCTGCCAGCACACAATGACAAGAGGAGACCCCCAATTCCATTGGCAAATGGACTAGCCTCAAGACCCCTCCCCATTGCCTCTTTTTTTTTCCTTTATTTTATTTTAATACAGTACTTTACCACTCACTGGTCACAACCGGTCACTGGTCATCTGCTATCCACTGCCTAGCTAGATAGAACATGTAGACTTTAATACTATTAATAATAAAATGAAAGTACACCTATACCTTTTCTAGCCTTCCAGTGGCACAGCAAGGTGATTGCATGGTGACATGGACCAAAGTGGCCACTCTGAGTTTTGTACCCTTCCCACCTCAACCTTGAGCCCTCATGTACTTCAGATGTAGCATGAAACATATTTATAGATCCAAAATGAATCTAGGATTTGATTTTCAGATATAAGTAATAAAAGTAGAATGCATGCAATGTATGCAAACAGTGAGTGCAATGTATGTGAGCAACAAGTAGGAAGACAATGGGTGTGATTTATGCCAATGACAGGTGCAATGTATGCAAGCAACAGGAACCATGACCAAGACAGCGAAGTGGACAGTGACAAACAGTGGGCCTTTATTGACCACCAGGCAACGATGGCTAGCATCAAGCTGACACATGTACCAGTACATGACAGAATAAGAACAAACACCTCTAACAATAAGGACAGAGCAAGAGTGCTACAATTGGCCTACCTCCCTGTTGCACTCACTCTACTGCAATGGCCAAAGGCACCAAACCCATAAAGCATGGCAAAGGTTTTTGCCAGCATTGTGAAGAGCAATCATGGCTTACTCTTGATGAATATAACCACCTTTTGGCTTTGGGAGGCAAGCCACAACCCAAAACCATTGCCAATGCCATGGACAATGCTCTGTATACACAAGGATATCATATTTAAACTCTAAATTATATACATTATTACTGTACTTTCAGGGCCAACAGGCCATTTTCATTCTTATGCAATTTCTGAGAGATTGACATGACTAGCAAGCATGATCAATGTAATAATCAAGTAGAAATGGTGATCAAATGAAACTGTGGTTATGGCAACTTGCTGATGCAGCTTGACATTCAGCTAGTGTGAGGGCCCATTTTGGCCCAACAGGCCACCCCCCAACAAGGCACAAAAATATATGATTTATAATTCTTCATACTACAGGATGGGTATAAACTAATTGTCAAGATCATTGGCCTCAGATAAGGCCTTGGAATCATCATTCTTGGCAGGACCACCAACCCAGCCACTTTCGCTCTCCTCCAAAATGAGGGCAGCCTTGCTATCTGTACTAAGGTAGGCGACAGCCTAAAGGCCCCACCACAGCAACCCAGCCTCACACTGCCAAAATCTGGTGGTCCGAAATTTTTTTTTTGTACCCATAGCTAGTTTTATATTTCAAAAAAGTTTATAATTGTAACACTGTTTAAACGCGTGCTCTCACCTCCTGCAGAGTGTCTGGCAGCAATGTACAGTGGCCGTTGTACTTTTTGCATGCCCAAGCAGATTCCTCTTCACCACTATCATCCCACCTGTCTTGGTTGTCAATCCAGTGAGTATTTATTTCAAGAACATTTGATATTTTTTGGCTGTTTTCTGCTTCTGTAGGTGCCTGATTGTCTACAATTCTATTATTCCACTTGTGACTCACTCTTTGAAAGGTTGATCCTTTGTGCTATTGTTGAGTTCTTTGGGCATCCCATGGCCTTGGTTTAGTGGTTCATATGTAAATTTTTGTTGTCGATCTGAATGAAAATACAAAGCAAGATTGACACAAAGCAAGATCAATACAAAGCAGTGATACAAAGCAAGACCATGTGACAGGACTGCCAATTTTTGCAATCTGGAAAAAGGAAAACTCCCCAAAGGGCTGTTCTTGCCTAAAAAAAAACCTTTGGGCCAGCAATCAAATTTTCCATAATGGGGCCAGACTGAGGGGGTTGGGCATGGTTTGGACCACACAGAAAATTTTATTTTAACTCTCTACATTGTTTACAGTATTTTTTCTAACTACATAGTATGGTCAAGTCAGTGGCTGTGGTGGGGCCTTTAGGCTGTTGCCTACCTTAGACCCAACAGTCTCCTCTACTGCTTTACACCCTGTACGAGTTGTATTGCAAGGCCTGTCAGGACAATCCTTGAGTTTGACAATGGGTGTTGATTTATAGTCCATGCTATGAGAAAACTGCTGGGCAAAAATGTTAAAAATGCCCCTATTGTATGTTGAGTTTCATTGTTCATTGTTGGTAAGTGAGCGGGTGGGTGCATGTGGCCTGGCCAAAAGTGAGATCAGTTTTTTTGGTCAAGTGCTCCTTGTAGCATGAAATTGCTAGGTGTTGGCTGGCGATGCACAAATTAGACTAAAATATTGCTGGTAAACTATTTACAAATGGTCTCATTTGTCTACAGGCATCGCAAGTGCCATTGGCCCATTGAGGGGGGTGGCCCGTTGTCCCTGAAAGTACAGTATATGAACTAAAAAAACAGGTTTTGTCTCTTGAAAATGTCCATGAAGGTGAATGACCAGTGAGTGGTCAAGGCCAATATTTGACACCCTACAGTTTGACTCATTCCTGATGATTTCTTGCAGTAGCACAGTCACACAATAAACATATAATATAGATATATTGATAAAATGGGTTTCTGCCCAATATGAGCTCATACAGAGAGCCCAGAGGTGTCCCAAAACATCTTGACCAGTGACCCATAAAGTACTGTATATATGTCCAATTTATTGTACTAAGAAATATACCCATGTTACACATTCCATTGGATGCATGGTTAGGGTTCATACCATTATCACTGGTAAAAGTTCTGGACATGTTTTTCATGTCCCTCAATCACATTCCAAGGTCATCTTTGCACAGCTCAAGGACATGTTTTTTATGATTTGGGATGTGATACAGAATGGCCAAAATCATGACCTCAGGTCATGAAAGGTGACAATCTGTTCTTGAGCCATGATTTTCATGTTGTACAGACATTGTTATCATGTATGCTAGACCCAATATTTACAATCAATTGCCAACTTATTCATGTTGCACAGACATTGTTATCATGTACACTAGACCCAAGACACATTGCCAACTTATTCCCACATACTAATTGCCCAAAAAAGGATATATATATGAGCAAGATGAGGTAAAAATAGCATTATCATATTAAAGTGAGCAAGAGAAGGGGCTCCAATCCACCATGACACACACCCAGGGCCAGGTAAGAATAGCATTGTCAGACCAAGAAGAGGGCTCCAATCCACCATGATGCACACCCAGGACCATCAATTGGGGATAAGGAGCATCTAGAACAATGTCAGCTATGGATGCTAAGAGTAGTTTGGGTGTACCAAGATTGAGACAAGAAGAGATAATGAGAGAGGAGTGACTAGTGCTTCCTGGTGGTACTGCCCATCAATTGAGGATAAAGAACATCTAGAACAATGTCAGCTATGGGTGCCAAGAGTGTTTTGGATGTACCAAGAGACAAGAAGAGCCAATGAGAGAGGAGTGACTAGAGCTTCCTGGTGGTACTGCAAGTTGATCGTTGTCTGTTGACTGGCTCCACAACAGCTGGCTTGAGGCTGTTCCTGGTCCTGGTGCTTGCAGATCCATTTGCTGACTGGAGAATGCCTGAGTTTGATGCTGCTAATGTGATGTGATGTTGAGAGTTGGTTCCAGAGGTCAAGGTCAATGACAGGGGATCAACAGGGGTTGCATTTCCACTGTACAGCATGCTTGATGAGGCCTGAGGTGGCAGTGATGCAGGGGCAGGCACTGCTGGCAAGGGCTGAGGAGCTGCTGTAATGTAAGGAGCATAAGAATGATATTGATTAGGATTAGCTATGAAAAAGGTACAATGCATTAATGAGAGACCAAAGTGTATCAAGTGATTGTGCAACTCACCAACAAACCATTGGTCTTCTTCACAGGAAGAACTGGTTCACTATGAAGAATGTTAGTATTGTAACTGTTGTGTGAAACAACACATACTGTTCCTCCACAAAAGCAAAATTCGGTGGATTGCTCTAGACAACAGTAAGCCAAGAGGTCAGTAGGCAAGGGAATAATGCATGAGCAATGTCCTTTTGCCTCTCTTTGATTGACTCTTGTTGGTCAGAGGCAAAGGGGTGGTGGCTGGTTCTGCTGGTCCTGAGCATCAGACAGAAAAACAAGAGCATGTATGCTACTCACCAGATTGATTGGGGGTGGACCATGGATAGTTGAGGAGTTTGCAGGGAGTCTTGAGTTTTGAGGAGCCAGATCGGCTGGTGAGGGCGGTCATGAGTGATGCTTTGAGCATCAGGACAACAGGGAGACCCTCAAAGCTGGGGGGATTATTGACATCATGCAGCAGGGTCCAAACCTAAAGGAGAGGTCAGTATATGTACAATGAAGCAATTTACTCATGTTTTCAATGGCCATGTTCTGGAATGGCAAGGGAAGGGAGTTCCAAGTGAACTCTTTGGGAATGCACATTAGGGTCAGCACTGTTCTGGCCCTTGCTTGAAGAGAGTAGGTGTCAGCAGTTGAATATAGCATGTGCATTGACAACTTACAGCAATGATGTTTTTTAGGTTGAGAACACTGGCATCTTCACAAGTTTTCTTGAGGCTCCTCTTGCCACCACCCCTCCTAGTCATATCATCCATCACCACCCAATCAAGAGGAGGAGTAACAGCACTGGGCTTGGATGGGAGAAGACAGACTGCCTGCTTCCCAAGAAACAGAGATTTGAGAGCAGGCGTAGAGGCAGATGAAGAGAACATTGATGAAGAATCAATGTTGTTGACATCACCTTGGGCAAGACACTGTTTCTTGGCTGGTTGGGGACCAGCACATTTGAAGGACTTGGGGACATGGCACTTGCAAGCTGATTTGAGGTTGAGTTTGTCATCCTCAGAGCCATCAGAATAGGTTTTGGGTGGCAAGGATTCTGAAGCCTTGCTGTCAGCTGTGCTGTACTCATTGTCACTGGCAATAACCATGTTGATGGTGGCATGGGTACCTTTCTTTCATTGCTGAGTACATTGGAGTTCTAAATGTTGAATTAGATGGTCAGCAAACATCCTGAGTGAACAATTTTGGCCATTGGGAGGTGTTCAATTTTTTTTCTCAAGTCCTGAACACATTGCATAGCCTTGGAGGGGTTAGGGAGGAAAAGCTCACCTGTAGATGGATTATAGATATGTTTCATACCTTTGGGAGCTGCCATGGAAGGTATGGTGAAGGGCAAGGCAGAGGGAGGGAGTGATTGGGTCCAAGGTGGATTGGACTTAGCAAAAATTTGATCTTGCCAGCCAATTTCAACAATGAGCAGGCAGGTTGATTGTTTCTGCACTCCTACATGTGTAGATTCAATTGCTCACTTAACTGCACAGCATCACTGGGAGTTGTACCAAGGCAAGCCATACAGCACAAGCCGAGCCAGGAAGCAGAGGGATCTATTACAGAGTTCAGCATGCAAAATACCTTGAGCAGATTGACACTATACTTCTTTTGTATCCAAGAGCTCTTCTGCTGCTGCTACATCACTTCCAGAAGAAAGTGCAACTCCTGATCTCCATCCCACTGAACATGAAGATGATTTTGAGATGGGTGGTTATGATTGGATTGAAGATGAAGATCAACTTGAAGTTCTCAGTGATGTGTCTTGCCCTACAACAGTGAGTTTCTGTGTGGTCCTCCCACTTTCCTTGGCCCTGCTGCTTGTTCCATGTTTACTGACCATCCCAAAGGTCGAATCTGAAGACAATGGAAGTATTGTAGTAGCAGGCAACTTGGCAGCACAGCTGTCATCTGAATCGGAGGATGAGGATGAGGAGGACAACAATTCCAGTCAAGTGGGCTTGGAACTCCAATCAGACAGGTCTTCAGACGAAGGAGAAGAGGTCCAAGCACAATCAAGAATGCAAGAGGAACCTCAAAGTGCTGAAATATATGGCACAAGTTTAGAGAGCAGTGTGTATTCCATTCTTCCTTAAATTTTCTGGGCTCAGACATTTGTAGCACATTGGAGGATTATGAGCAAAAGTATCCACAACCTTCATATCTTTTCTGGCCAAATAAAACACTTGCTGCCTGCTACATCACATGATCCATATCGCCTCACCCTCTCAGACCTAGTTCCTTTGAAGAGTATATACAGGGCTGAAAACAAAGTATGAAACCTATCTGAGCTTGAGCAAAAGTCCATCGAATGCTGCAAAAACTCATGTTGTGCATTTGATGGTGCTTATCATGATGAGAAGAAGTGCCCATTCTGTCAAGCTAATCAATATCTTGACAAAGCAGAGACTCATGCAGCCAATTACTTCTGCCCAATCCCCATCACCCCTGGCCTATGCGACGCCCTGACACTGTGGCCTGGAAGAGCACTTGACCATCTTTGCTGAAGGCAAGGGAGTGACCAGTGCCAGTGAAGGTATAGCCGAGGGCAGTGATGGTAAACAGGGACAGTAGATTGGAAGCCAGTTGTGGTACATAGAGGACATTGGAGAAGTGGACAAGGGGTGCTGGACTCCCCTGCAGCATTGGCTCAAACCAGCAGACACCAACTCCTTCAGACCAGACTACACTGTTATCTCCTAGCCGCACAGGGACCCGATGGGCTCTGTAATGGGTGAGCCACTGCCGGTGTGGGGTCATATGGCACATTGCCCCTGTGTCTGGGTTCCAGGAGTGATTAGTGACGAGGTCTGAGGGAGAATGGATGCGACTTGCTTCACCAGCAAACTCTGCAAGCGCTGCATCTGCAGCCTTGGCTTGCTGAGGTTTGCCTTTGCTGGCAGGGGTCTTGGGCTGTGAGCGATTAGCCTTGCGCTGCTCCTTCGAGCGCTGCATGTTGCGACACTCCTCAGTGAAATGGTTACCATTGGTCTCACACCAGAGGCAGTCAAATGCAGAGGCAGGGCGAGGGCGAAGCAGGCGACCAGAGGGGTTGAGCGCACTGGTAGCAGGTGCATGGGCCGCAAAGGCAGTGTGCAGGTCTGTGGCAGAGTCCATGGCATCGTTGGAGTCGAGTAGGCGTTCCAGAGTGGCAGCATCCTGCTTCTCTGCACCAGCATAACCATTCCTGATGTGCTGGAAGCTGGGGCCAAGACCACGCAAGACTACATGCATCCATAGCTCCTCCTTGAGTTTGAGGAGCGAATAGGAGGCAGGCCAGAGCTCGCTCCACTCACGAAGCAGGCCGCGCACACGTCCGCCATAGCGCGTAGTGGACTCCTCATTGCTCTGGAGGGCATTGAGGAACTTGTTCAGCTTGTCCAGGCGGTTTGCAGCTGTATCTGGCTCGAACTCCTGCTTGAGATCGTTGTATACACGCTTGGGGTCATTGTAGTCAATGTCCTTCACCTTGTCCTCAGCGAGGGGGCTCAGGCGCATGCGGAGGATGAAGCAGGCGCGCTCAGCCAGGCGCAGATACTCATAATACTCTTTTCCCCTAGTTGTGGGCTCATCCCAGTCGCCTTTTACAAGGCCCAGCACGCCCTCCTTTTGCAAGCGAAGCGTCGTATGGTACCACCATGCTGGCCAACTGCCCTTGGTAAGTTCAGGGCATTTGGCAGTAAACTCGGCGTCGTATGTGTCGGTGGTAGACATGAGCAGATAGACGGTGATAAATGAGGGATACTGGTGTTACAATTGGCCCAATCGGCGGCCAAATGGAGGAGATATGGGTGCACCGAAGTTGGATGAACTTGTGAGCACAGGGTTCGAACCAGTGAGTCGGAAAATATAATATTTAATTCGTGGGCTTGTCACGGGATTACAAGGCAATTGGTTGACCAGTTGGTGCGAATAAAACGGTGTTGCCAAAGCTGAACGGCACGGGCGATCGTGCTGATTTTTGGTGTGTTATATCGGTCGACCAGGTGCTACCCGCGTACGAATTTGCAGGCCGATCGGCGCGAATTTTGGTGTGGGGGATGGGCCACGTAAGCCGTACGCGCGTACAAATTTGCAAGGCGATCGGCGGTGCAGAGATGACTCTGTTGTGTTGTTTTCAGTGCACTGAGTGTGTAGCTGGGGTGGCAGCGTAGCAGGCGCGATTGAGCGCTGGGGGATGCAATAATCGCAGTTCTGAGTCGATAGAGACTCGTACAGATGGCGGAAGTCACTGGAAGTCACTGAAAGTAGTCTAGATAGTTGGGATGCAAGTGGGAAGTGGAATAGAGGCAGGAATGAGCAATTTCCGGCCCTCTAAAGCACAGGGCTCATAACCACTGCAAGTGATCAAGCTAACTAGACACTAGGGAGTGATGGGAGTGAGCAGAACCCGCAGTATATTCATTATACAAGGTGAAACTAACCTAGGGAGTGATGGGAGTGAGCAGAACCCGCAAGGGGAGGCAGTGCCATCGTTCCCAAACATACAGGAGTCGCAGGAATCACAGAATAATAGTCCAGAAGGGACATAGGAATGCCGAAATGAGAATGGAGGCATATACAACACAAGGAAACATGAAAAGAAGTGGGGAATGGCCGAAACATACAATACAGTCATGAAAGGTCAATAGCAATCACCATAACAGAGTATACCTTCAAGTCTTGCAGAAGGACCAAAGGGAGGAGCCCAAGCACAGTGTGCACACTAGGCTCTGCACATTCATAGCCTATCGTGATGACTACAAGGGCTGGCTGCAAGTGATCAAGCTGACTAGACGCTAGAGAGCAACAGAACCCGCAAAGGGAGGCAGTGCCATCGTTCCCAAACATACAGGGGCCAAATAATGGTCCAGAAGGCGCATAGGAGTGCTGAAATGAGAATGGAGGCATGTACAACACAAGGAAACATGAAACGAAGTGGGGAATGGCCGAAACATACAATACAGTCATGAAAGGTCAATAGCAGTCACCATAACAGAATATACCTTCAAGTGGCTGGGAGTTCTTGGACCATGAGACTGGTGGCAGGGTAGTCTCCAGGGATGTACTCTGGCAGCAGAATGCATTCAGACATAAGCTCTGCGGCGCACAATGCACCAGCTGCACCACATCCACCTGCAGATCGACCCTTGCCACCCTTCCCAGATGAGGATGTCTTGGATTTGGGGGGAGACAACTACCTGCACCTGCACCTGCAAACACTGCTCTGGTGCACCCATCAGTTCTACCTGCACCCGCTGCTGTGATTGTTCCACTGCCTGCACCTTTGCCTGCACCTCCAGCTGTTCATCCAGCACCTAGCACTCCATGGATTACTGAAGGAGTCTTACCACCAGGACTCTGAGGATGAGCAGGGTGCTGAGATTGCACACCAGGTCTGGCCAGGGCTCAATTCTGGAGGCAGCTGGTATCTACCCTGAGTATGTGGAGATGGAGATTGATGATGTGGGGAGGCTGGCCTTTTCTGCTGCCCACCAAGCAACCTGTGCCAAAGACTTTCAAGCGGGCTATGGCTGGCGCAGAAAAGGCGCAGTGGGAGGAGTATGCCAGCAAGGGATTGCACTTGAAATCCCTCATGGCTGCACACCTGTTGGATCACACTGGGTATTCCACGTCAAGCAGACTGCAGATGGGTCCATCGAATGGTACAAAGCTCATCTGGTTGCCCATGAGTTCTCCCAGCAACCTGGGTGGGACTATGTCAAGTCCTTGGCACCCACAATCCGACTCTCCGTCGTGCATGCTCTCTTCGCACTTGTTGCTGCAGATGACCTCGAATGCGACTCCATCAACATTACCACTGCTTTCCTGAATGGTGACCTGGAGGAGGAGATCTACATGAAGCCACCCGAGGGCTATGAGCAGTACTCCAGAGATGGATACTTGCTCTATTGCCTGCTCCTCAAGGCGCCTTATGGCCTCAAGCACGGAGGCAGGCAGTGGTACCTCAAGCTTAGCGAGGTGATGAAGGAGATTGGCTTTAGGAAGGTGCACAGTGAACCATGTGTCTACCTATGGGAGGACAGCACTGGTGGGAAGGTAGTTGTGCCAATGTATGTGGATGACTGCCATATCATTGGCAAGACGAAGGAGGGCACCTAGCATATAAAGACAGCTGCAGAGACACTTCAAGCTCTGTGACCTTGGGCCAACCAGTTGGTTCCTCGGTGTCAACATTAATCACTCCGCACGCACCATTACACTTTCCCACTGCCAATACATCGTTGATATGCTCAGGGACTTTGGTATGGAGGACTGCACACCTGTGAAGACACCCATAGTTCCTGGTCTGTGCCTGGAGAAACCTGGTAGTGAGGAGATTGAGTTCATGAAGGACAGGCCATACACCTGCATGCCATTGGCAAACTCACTTGGTTAGCTAATGGTACAAGACCTGACATCGCCTATGCCGCAGGTGTGCTTGCTCGCTTCAACAACTGTGCAGGGAAGGCCCAGTGGACTGCAGTGAAGCAACTTCTTCACTATATCAAGGGTACAATGGACTACAAACTCCAACATGGTCCCCATCCTCATCCTACTGCCTTCGCCTCATTCTCAGACGCCCACTATGCTGGAGATGCTGATTCTGCCAAGTCAACAACCTGTTTCGTGCTCCTCATGGGTGGTGGTGCTGTTTCCTGGTCTTCAAAACTACAGTCCCATGTTGCTTGCTCTACCACCGAAGCTGAATTCATTGCCGGTGAGTTCTGCACCCAGGACATGGCCTTCTTCCAGTACATCTTCAAGGATTTGGGCTACAAAATTGCACTACCTCAAGCACTAGGTATGGATAATCAATCTGCTATTCGCGTTGCAAAGAACCCTGAGCACCAAGGACGCATGAAACACCTTAACCCCATCTATTACGGCTTCAGAGAGCTGGGGAAATATCTCCACACTTTATTCCAACTATGGACATGCCTGCGGACATCCTGACCAAGGCATTACCTCGAGAACAGGTTGAAAAGGCTGTGAGCATGCTTGGTCTGCAAGTGTGAGGATCAGCCTCATCAGGGGGGAGACTTGAAGGTATATTCTGTTATGGTGATTACTATTGACCTTTCATGACTGTATTGTATGTTTCAGCCATTCCTCACTTCTTTTCATGTTTCCTTGTGTTGTACATGCCTCCATTCTCATTTCGGCATTCCTATGCGCCTTCTGAACCATGATTCCATGACTCCTGCGGCTCCTGTATGTTTGGGAACGATGGCACTGCCTCCCCTTGCGGGTTCTGCTCACTCCCATCACTCCCTAGTGTCTAGTTAGCTTGATCACATGTAGTGGTTCTGCTTACTCCCATCACTCCTAGTGTCTGGTTAACTTGATTACTTGCAGTGCATGCAGGCTGCCTTCATGGCCCACACACACACTTGCTACATGTGCTCAACCCTTCTGGTCACCTCCTTTGCCCTCGTCCTGCCTCGGTATTTGGCTGCCTTGTAGTGTGAGACCAATGGTAACCAGGTCGCCGAGGAGTGTCGCAACATACAGCGCTCGAAGGAACAACCCAAAGGCCACCACCAGCAAAGGCAAGCCAAGGCTTCAAGTGCTGCGCTTGCAGAGTTTGTTGGTGAAGCAGGTCGCATCCATTCTCCCTCAAACCTCATCACTAATCACTCCTGGAACCCAGACACAGGAGCAACCTGCCATATGACCCCACACAGGCAGGGGCTCACCCATTACAGAGCCCATCAGGTCTTTGTGGGAGATAACAGTGTTATCTGGTCTGAAAAAATTGGTTTCTGCTGGTTTGAGCCAATGCTGTAGGCTTTGTCTGCTTCTCCAATGTCCTCAATGTACCCCCAATCTACTGTCACCCTCACTGCTTTGGCTATACCTTCACTGGTACTGGTGGAACACCCTCACACACACACTAATATTTTTCCACATTATGTCATGTTATACCTGTTGTTTGTGCTTATTATCCTGCTTTCTACCCAATGACATCATTACTGTATACATGTAGCTTGGATATGACTTGACATCATTCTTTTGTGTTCTATAAGATTCACTGCAAATAGAGTGCTTGAGACCCATGCTGTGGCAGTTTATGCCACAAAACCCAGTAAAAACAGTTAGGCCACAATATCAGTCATGCATGGGTCAGGCACTCAGTTTTGGTCAACAAAACAGTGAAAACATCACAACAGCAGGATGGGTTCATTGTTGTGCACATAGTAAAAAATAGCACAGGATATATGTTGTGCCTGAATACCAGCCAGTGCACCCCCAATGCACACCTGCCATCACACACCCTGCCAGCCTGTACCATTATCCCTTTGTTGTTGTTGTCATCTGTCAACCAGCCATCCACCACCACCATGCTGCCCACCACACACCCTGTCCAGCAAATTTATCAGATATCCCTGACACTGCTGCCACTTGTTCTACTAAGTATGGCATCTAAAATTTAGAGTAAAATTCCCACAGGTCAGTTTGGCCACACATACGGTGACTTGGAAAACTGGTTCACATTTGGCCAGATTTTTCTTGCAAGGTCAATTGTGGCTCAGGAAACAAAGCTAAAGTGGAATTTTTGGTAACAAAGGAGAGTATCATACCCAATGTCAGATCATTAGCTTTATCTATTGATTTAATACAAGATTTACAATCACCCACATTCAATCAACCAGTTTTTGTGCTCACCCAATTTTTTGGTTTTGTCACAGATATCACATGACTAAACCTTCAATAACATGTAAATATGTCTCAATAACATAAATAGGATCCATTGGCAGCATCACCTCCCCAACAAACATGTCCACTGTCTCCAACCAAACTATCCTTACTCTGCTCCAAAATGGCTACACCTGTCATAAAGTGGCTGCCCAAAAACATTTCAACCACTCTACAGTGAAGGGACTCTACTTTGCCATCAGTTACACCCTCCCAGGCAGTGTTGGGTACTAAGCCAACCTTTCTCCTCAACCCCTTGTTCCCAAGGTCACATCTGGAGCAGCTCATACTGCCACTAAACTCAAGGAAACTCTAGACCAGGGGTGTTTGTGTCCAGACCATTAGGGCCACACTGACATACAGTACTCAACCACCCACTGGCCACCCCCACTCACTGGCCACTTGCATATAGCAACCTAATGTACTTGTGATGGAATCAGTAATTCCACTAATCTCCAACAGAGATTGATTGAACAGAAGCCAAGAGGAATGGAAAGGGGATCTTGAGGCTAGTCTGTTCACCAACAGAAATAGGTTCTCCTCTTGTCCATGCATGCTGGCAGGAATATAATCTCTGAGGAAGGGGAAGTGGGGATGACAACTTAGGGGCTTGTTGGACCTAATTCCCAAGCAACTGCCCAAAAGCACAACAGGTGCCCAATCTGTCTTGGCATAAACACTCTGACTAGGTATGACACTGAAGGGGCTGACTGAAGCAGGGTTTCAGTCCAGCTGGCTAGCCCAGCAGTGCTATGGGTGGGAGTTAGCATGCGAGGGCAGGGGAATGAGCCACATGGTCTTGAAGTCTGAAGTCTGACAGTCAGAGGCAAGTGAGCAAGTGAGTGAAGGCATTGGGATTCTTAATCAAGCAGGGCAGGGTGCACAATATCAAACATCTATAATCAAGATGTTGAGTGAGGTACATTCCCCATCAAGTCTGAGCTTAAATACAAAGTCTAATTCTACAACATGCAGCTACCAGACTGTAGGAGGTGGTGGAGTGGAAGGCAGTGAGTGGGTGGCATCACATAGTGGAGGTGGAGAGAAGCAGAGGTTGGACCCGACCACTACTTCCAAGTAGTTCCAACCAGGCAACGTCCTCAACAGGGCGGCTGAAGGTGGTTGAGGTAAGTGGCTGGGGGTTGCAGATGACCCTGGGCTCTGGCCCCCAGTCGTGGTTGTCGTTACAAGAGGCGACGAGCGGGTTGCTGACCCAGGCTGCGCGCCTGGGCCTAGCTAACGGTAGTTGCTTTCTCGTTTAGGTACATAGTTGTGTCTCTGCTTTTAGCAGATTTTTCATGTACATAGTTGTTGCCCCACGGTCGCCACCTCATCGCAATGGGGCGCCAGTGAGCAAACAGGTAGGAAACCAGTGCAGGGGTCATGCTCCCCTGTATCTGAGACTCTCATTGATCCGTAGAATAGTGGTACCCAGGCTGGGCGGCCTTGAAAGAGCGTCGCCCCACCCCCTGGGGAATCAGAACACAGTTGGTGTTGCCGCTCTGGCAACTCCTCTGGGTGCCTGCGGGCATGACCCCTTAGCCGATACGTTCGCTCTGGGGTCACCAGAGGTCGCCAGGGTGCTCACTGAAATTTCCGGGAATTTCTTGGTTGCCCACGAGGCATCCTCGAGTTCCGCACTAATACCATGCGGCCTCCATGGAGGTCCGCGGATGTCCAGCTGAAGAGAGGGCACGACATACTGTGCCCTTGACAGCGTATTGCCATGGTGGAGGTCCTGGATGCCCATGAGCGTCCATGGACCTCCGCCCTTGTAAACCTTTATGCTGAAGTTGGGTGTCCTTGGATGCCCAACTGTTTCGCCTCTCCTTGGCCTTGGCCTAGTGATGCATTGAGCACGGTCCTGGGCTACACAGATCTGTCGCCGGGCCACTGGATATGAGGGTGTGATCATCTCGGTCAGCATCAGGGGCACCAGCGCTGTTTGCTTAGCTGTAATAGGGGTGGGATCCCCGCCGCTTTAGGCGTACAGAGTCCATTAGGTTGTGTCGTGGGCCACTAGCTCTATGCGATAGGCTCTGTAAATCATATAGTATACACATAATCCTTCCTATTTGGTTCACATGGTATACCAATTGGTAGGACCCCTTCGGGGATATCCGGTATATGTTAAAGACGACTCCGATCCGAGGCTGGAGGAATTAATCGGAATTATACGTCTTTGGGATTTGGTGTATTTCTTGAGTATCGTATCGAAGACGATGGTGGAGGAATTGAAAAGAGTAAGAAGATGATTGGAATGGAGTAAGACCCTTAGGGAGACGATTGGGAATGAGTAGAGGACCGGTTCTTAATTCGATCCGAAAACTAGAGAAGTATGCGGGAATACATGGGGTTTAAGTAGTAAAGAGGAATATGAAATATAAGGTGGAGCCCGCTCACTAAAGTAAAACACCATAGGTAAAGTGGAGTAATGTGTCATCGTATCCGCCGTATATACCCGAGGGCCAATGTATCCGGCGGGAATCATAAGTCTGTATATCACTTCACCATAATTCCTATGAACTGACGGGATATGCGTAATGGTAATTGGAGTCGGTTCGATTTGGTTCCGATCGATTTGGTTCTGATGGGTTTGGTGTAGTTGAATGGATAAAGGAAAAATCGGAATTAAATCGTGTAACGCACGGGGCGTGACAGTATCCCCCCTCTAGGAGCCGAGCCCACGAGGCGACAGTGGAAAGGCCCATAGAGTGGCGTGGTGAATGAATGGGGGATAGGCGCCGTGCGAAGCAGAAGGTGCGTGCGAGGCGTGGCAATAAGTTGAACTCTTCCGTATAACGAGGTCTGCGGATAAAATCCGAAAAAATGCCCAACTTTGAGTAAGTGACGCCAGGCGGAGTAGACGAGGGTGCTGAAGTCAACGTGTGCGGCAGAACACCATGCGATATGTGCAAAGAGCGCGGGTTGGATTGTAAAATGCACAAGCACAGGCGTGCTGGTTGCAGGGCGTGCAATACACTCAAACTTCGATGCAGCCACCTTGCGGAGCTGGAGGAAGGCGAGCAAGTGCCTGAAAATCAGCCGGCGGCATCGCAGACGGAGACACCGGAGACGATTGAGGAGCAGGCCGCGATCGAGGAAGTTCCGGCAGTCGAGGGTAGTTTGTTTGATGTCGATATGCTGTTGGAACCCCGATCCGAGGCGATGATCGGCGATGAGGTAGCCCCAGAGGCGGTGGATTCGATTGCGACGGAAACTGTGGCGAACAGAGTCACATTTGCGATCCCAGAAGCGGAACGTGTTATCGACCTGGCCAGTCCTCCTCTTTCGGCTATTGCGACGGATTTAGCGCTAGAAGAGGCGATGGACGCAGCGTTCGAAGGATTAGGGCAACCATCGGTGGAGGCGAATCCCGAGTAAGTCGTCATAAATCGGGACGAACAGAGGCTGATTGATGGATAGCGGGAAATGCACTCGATGCGTCGGGAAGAATGAAGAATGCGTCGTAACGGGAAGAAATCGCACATGCAATTCCTGTCGGCGTATACACAAGCAGTGCTCGTATGGTGGAGTTCCGTTGACAAGAGGACGTCCCAAGAAAACCCCTGGGAGTTCAAGTAGGTCGCGGGATGCGTCGGACGAGCCGGTTGTGAGGCGTCGGAGGGCGGCGAGGGCAATCGTTGTAAGTGACAGTGACGAGTCGGACGACCAGTTGGTTACGAGGGCGGAAATGGAGCGTAGGCTCTACGATTTGGAGCGGAAGATGGAGCATAGGCTGAAGAACGCGATCACAAGGTTGGATGTGGACTTCGGGCTGATATCCAAGCACATCTTGCGGATCGACGAAGCGGGATACGGGCGAGAACACGGGTGGAAGAAGACGGAATCGGGAGAAACGGAATGGGAGGAAGCATATGCGGAGGAGGATACAGGAGAGGTTGCGGAAGAGGATAAGCAGACGGAAGAAGAACAGGAGAAGGAGAACGAAGACGAAGCGGAGAAGGAGAAGGAAAAGGAAAAGGAGACGCAGGCGGAGGCAGAGGCGGAGGCGGAGGCGGAGGCGGAGGGAGAGAAACAAATGGAGGAAGAGCCGTAGCCCGCAGTCTTTACATGTAAAATATCTTTTGAAACAATTTCTTTCATTGCCAGAACAGAGAAGATAAGGAGAATTTCCGAAACTTTGAGAAACAAAATGAAAAAAATATAAAAAGAGAAAAGAAAATGGGTGTTGAAACCCGATGATAAGAATTTCAGGGTTACGCCTGATTATGACCTTTAAGCCGCTTTTTGTGCCGAGTAAGGCGGGCGGCATGGTCTGGAGCAAAATGATCGGGACCGGGTTTTTCGGGATAACGTTGATGGAACTCTTCAATGACTTCTTCGGCGTGAGCAAGATTTGTAGCGGGGAGCCATTGGAATTCTTTGTCGGTACCTTCATATCCCATCCAGCGGACATAATAGAACAGTTCGCAGCTGGACCAGAATCGGAGGTCATACTTGGAGTCGAGGATTTCGCGGATTTCGTATTCGACTTCACCTTCTATTTCGATTGGTTCAGGAGGCGGAGGTTGTCGGTCGGGAAAACGATTTTCTACGGAGGGCTCGACTTGCGAGACATGGAAGACGGGATGGATGAGGCGGAGTTCATGAGGGAGACGGAGACGAATGGAGTTCTTTCCGATACGGTCAATAACTTCAAATGGACCGAGATATGGTTCGGCGAGTTTACGAGTCGGGCGGGTTGTCTTGATATTCTTGGAGACAAGGAAAACCCTATCGCCTGGTTTGAAGTCAGGTGGCGGAATTCTTCGCTGGTCGGCAGAGACTTGATAATGCTCTTGAGCGAACTTGAGGGATTCTGCAAGGTACTTGTGGAGTTCGTTGAGATCGGTTGCGAACTCTCGTGCGCGAAGTGAAGCAACATCCCGTTCGGGATGGATGTCGAGAACTGGGTGATAGCCCTTATTGGCGAAGAAAGGCGAAACACCAGTTGAGGCGTTGGGAGCATTGTTGTAAGCAAATTCCGCGAGGGGAAGGAGATCGGACCAGTTGTCTTGTTGGTAAGAGCAATAGTGTCGGAGATATTGTTCGAGTGTCTGGTTTGCTCTTTCAGACTGGCCATCGGCTTGCGGGTTATATCCCGATGTGAAGTGGATCTTAATGTTCAGTAATGTTCCAAGGGATCGGAAGAATTGTGAAGTAAATTCCGAACCGCGATCGCATGTAACATGCACGGGAACACCATGCTTGGCGAAGACGTGATGGAGGAATAATCTTGCGATTTCAGGAGCGTCAACTTTGTTGTGTGTCGGAATACTGATGAGCTGCTTGCTAGCGCAATCGACAATATTGAGGATGGCAGTGTGACCTTTGGATGGCGGGAGTTGTTCGATGAAATCAAAAGAGATAGAATGCCAGGGTCGAGGAGGAATGGGTAATTGTTGAATAAGTCCGAAAGGCTTGTGGCGGGGATTCTTGTTGCGTTTGCAGGAGATACAACTGTTAACAAAATCTTTAACATCAGTGCGGACGTTAGGCCAAACATAATCAAGTCGGAGCAACTTGAGCATGCGACTTTGGCTGGGATGACCAGCAGTCGGGTGATCGTGTTTGAGCTGCAGGACGCGAGTGTGGAGATTGCCAGAAGCAGGACTAGAGTCGGGAACATAAATGCGATGATTGATCAATAAGAGACCGGAAGGGGAAAGGGAATAAGGGGAATTGGGAGGAAATGGTTTGGAAAGGAGATTGTGAGTGAACTTGTCGGTAATGAGGGCTTTGCGGATATCGGTGTGAAGTTGATCGGTATCAATGGTTTGAAGGACTTGATCGACGATCGGATGTAAACCTGTAGCACGTAAAGAGGCAGTAAGTTGTTCTTCGGAAAATACTGGTTGGTAATTCTGCGGATTGACAGATGAATAGTCTTTCTCCCCCCCTTTTGGGTACACGTCTGGTCGGCGGGTAAGTGCATCGGGTTTTGCACCAAGTTTGCCAGGGCGGAAGCGAATAGTGAAGTTGAAGGTGGAGAGGAATTCTGACCAGCGAGCTTGCCTGCGCGAGAGCATTTTGGTGGTGGAGAAATACTCGAGGTTCTTGTGATCTGTAACTACATCGATGCGGAATTGTGAGCCTTTGAGGTAATGATGCCAGGTCTTGAAGCTTTCGAAAATCGCGAGCAATTCCTTGTCATGTGTGTTGTAATTGAGCTCGGCATCGGTGAGGGTACGGGAGTGGAATGCGATAGGATGGATCTCGCCATCGGAAGTCATGGAGGAAATAATGCCAGCAATGGCGTAGTCGGAAGCATCGGTTTCAACCAGCATGGGATTGTCGGGGGACCAGTGCGTCAGCACAGGGGCTTCGGTGAAAGTGGTCTTGAGTGCGCGGAACGCGGAGTCGACTTTATTGGTCCAATCCCATGGAATATTTTTGCGAGTAAGGCGAGTAAGAGGAATAACGATGTCGGAATAATTGTAAATGAAACGGCGATAAAAATTGGCAAAGCCGAGGAAAGATTGAATCTGCTTGACATTCTTGGGAGCGGGCCATTTGAGGATGGCATCGACCTTGGATTGAGACATAGAAATGCCGGAAGGAGAGATAATGAAGCCGAGGAATTCTGTGGACTTGACGGAAAATTCGCATTTTTCGGGCTTCGCATATAGTCCGTGTTTCTTGAGACGTTCGAGAACGTCGAGGACATGCTTTTGATGCTCTTCGGGATTCTTGGAGAAGATGAGGATATTGTCAAGGTAAACCACTACGTACTGATCTAAGACGTCGGAGAAAATGCTGTTCATATAGCACTGGAAAGTTGCGGGAGCATTGGTAAGACCGAAATGCATGACCTTGAAATCGAAGGAACCATAGCGGGTTCGAAAGGCGGTTTTCCACTCATCACCGGGGGCAATACGGACGAGGTTGTATGCACCGCGGAGGTCGATCTTGGTGTAGATCTCAGAGGAGCGGAGGCGATCGAGGAGATTTGGAATGAGAGGGAGCGGATATCGATCTTTCTTGGTGATCTTGTTAAGACCGCACCAGTTGACACAAAGTCGGAGTGAACCGTCTTTCTTTTTGACGAATAAGACGGGAGCGCCGCATGGGGACTGAGACTGGCGGATAAAGCCGCGGTCGAGGTTCTCTTTGAGGAATTCGCGGAGTGCAACGGCTTCGGTCTCGGACATGTTGTAAATCGGACCAAGAGGTGGTTGAGTGCCTTCTTCGAGATGGATGTGATGATCGTATTGGGGATTATGGTCAGGGAGCTTGTTGGATTTAGTCTTACTGAAGACGTCGAGATATTCGTGGTATTCGGGAGGAACTTGTGAGTGGAGATTATTGAGCTCTTCTTCGGAGAGGGTGTCGGGGTCAGGTCGTGCTCCGCGGAGGGAGGCTTCGGAATCCGTGGGGTCGAGTTGAAGTATACCGGTATGAACGTTGTCGATTCTTGATAGCATCCGGAAGGCCGCAGCATTCACGAAGTGTACCGACACGGGCCGACCTTGAGGCGGGGGCGCAGACGCGTCAGAGGAAGGCAATGCCGAGGAGGCAGGAGGAGGTGCCGAAGTGGCGGAAGGGGATAATGCTGGAGGAGGCGGAGCCGGAGAGGCTGGAGGTGTGGAAGATGTGGCCACGGAGTGCGCCAAGTCAGAAGTGGAATCCGACGAGGAATCTGGAGTAGAGATAAAAGAAGTCCGGAAATCGATGCGATTGTTCGCCCAGTCAACCAACAAGTTGTATTGGCGCAACCAGCGTAATCCGATAACTGCAGAAATTTCGGGATCCAGAGGGGTAACAAGGAAGCTCACAGGTAGGATTTTACCAGGAGCAAAGGAAACAGGAATGGTAACTTCATAGACAATATTTTCAGACGCATAGGAGCCATCGAAAAGGCGGAGACGCATGGGCTGGGGAAGCGGAGTTATGGGCAGACGATGATCGGAAACAAGAGCAGAATCAATGAAACAATGAGTAGCACCGGAATCAAGTAAAGCTTTCACAGGAATATTAGAAATGGAGAGACCAAGAAGAAATGAATCCGGACAGTCTGTAACCATTGCACTCAACCTAGCTTCAGGAATTGCAGAGTTTTCGGGTTGAGTGGGCGCGCTACCCGATGTTACGCAGGGGCCCGGCACGCCAGCGAGACTGCGGTTCAAAAATCCGTATTAGCAGCATCCTCTGACGAATCGGATTCTTCTGCAACGGAGTCGACGACTTGAGCAACACGACCCTTGGGTTTTGAGCCGTTTGAAGTGTTGTTAGTCGACTTGGTGGAGGAGGAGTTGGAGTTCGAAGAGGACTTATCGTCTGAGGGTTTTGGTTTGGCGGGTTTGATCGGACAAACAGCGCCATGGCTTTCACCGCAATAGGTGCAGAGACCCAATTTCTCACGACGAGTGCGTTCGGCGGGAAGGAGTTTGCCGTCAGGACTGAGGATTTTGGTGAGGTCCTTGGTGGAGGAAGAAGGAGTGGAGCGGGAATTATTGGAGGATTTAGAGGTAGAGGTAGAGGTAGAGGGATTTGGAGTCGAGGAAGAGGGTTTGGAGGAAGAGGAGGACTTTGACTGTTGCATACTGGAGGAAGTTTTTCCCTTTTGATCGGAGTTACGGGATTGAGCGGCTTCGGATTTCTTACGCTCGTCCTCGCACTTCCAGTGACGATTGTCAGCTTGTTGAGCTTCTAGGACTAATTGGTCGAAGTCAGCAGGCAGGTCTTTTTGAATCCACACATCTTTGAGGCGTGTAGGGAGGCCATTGTAATACAGTTGGCGAAGAACTACATTTGGCCAACCGAGTTCATCGGCATATTCCTTGAACATGATGGTGTATCGATGGAGGTGACTATTGTGCGACATTTTGAGTGCAAGGAGTTTATCCGATGCCCGTCCGATGCGGTCGGGGTCACCAAAAATGGTTTCGAGCTCAAGGGAAAATTGAGCCCAATAATTGACCTTAGGATCCGTGGATCCAGCTTCGATGAAACGGCGGAAATGCCGCTTAGCCATACCATTGAGGTGGTTAATGGCATAGATGACACGGGATTTTTCGGTCTGGAAAGTGCGGGGTTTGATATCAAAAATGAGACCGCACTCGAAGAGGAATTCTCAAAGCTTAGTGGGGTCATCACCACTGAAGGGAGTCAGAGCCTTAGCATCGCCCTCTTTGGGATGCAAAACAGGGGCAGGTGGCGCTGCCGCGGGAGCCTGAATAATGGCCTGAAGCGCTGGGAGCAGACTCATGACGAGGGCCTGATTACTAGCCCACATAGCGGGGTCAATGCCAGTGGGAGCAGGAGGCATAACAGCGGGAGCGGTATTTTGAGGGACTTGATGTGGGGCAGGATGTCGGATGAACGGTAGGGAAGGAAGAGGTGGCGGGAAAAGAGGAGGAGTGGAAGTAAATGGTGGGACAATAGGAACAGGATTTGAGGTAAGCGGAGTAGGATTTGAGGGAATAGAAATGGGATTTGAGGGAAGAGGAGTAGGATTTGCAGGGAGAGGAGTTTGAGCAACAAGTGGTGTCGGAATATGAACTGGAGTAGATGATTGAAGTGGTGTAGAGGAATGCTGTGGTTCATCTTGCAGAGGATTGGCTTCGTGCTCAGTAGAGGCAAGACCTAGCGCAGCGAGAGGGACAGGAGCGGAGTCCGACTCATCGAAATTAATTGCGCCAGGAATCCTGGTAGAAGGACCAGCTTTTGAAAAACGTCCTCTAGTGTTGCGTAATGCCATAGTGAACGATAGAACTCAATTGAAGTTTTCGGATACTGTTAAAGACGACTCCGATCCGAGGCTGGAGGAATTAATCGGAATTATACGTCTTTGGGATTCGGCGTATTTCTTGAGTATCATATCGAAGACAATGGCGGAGGAATTGAAAAGAGTAAGAAGATGATTGGAATGGAGTAAGACCCTTAGGGAGACGATTGGGAATGAGTAGAGGACCGGTTCTTAATTCGATCCGAAAACTAGAGAAGTATGCAGGAATACATGGGGTTTAAGTAGTAAAGAGGAATATGAAATATAAGGTGGAGCCCGCTCACTAAAGTAAAACACCATAGGTAAAGTGGAGTAATGTGTCATCGTATCCGCCGTATATACCCGAGGGCCAATGTATCCGGCGGGAATCATAAGTCTGTATATCACTTCACCATAATTCCTATGAACCGACGGGATATGCGTAATGGTAATTGGAGTCGGTTCGATTTGGTTCTGATCGATTTGGTTCCGATGGGTTTGGTGTAGTTGAATGGATAAAGGAAAAATTGGAATTAAATTGTGTAATGCACGGGGCGTGACAGTATAAGTGGGAGCTGAGGGGGGCGACCCCCAGCCACTCTGGCGGTTGTCGTTGGCTTGTCACGTCTGGGGTCCACTCTCTGGGGGACAAGTCTTAGCCTCTGGGGCTGACTCCCTGGAAACGGGCTTGCTGGTGATTTAACTGTATGAGGCTGTTGCCTTTGGGCACTGTGGGCCTTGTGGTTATTTGGCGTTATAAAACCTGCATTAAAAGAATACCCCCTGGCTGTGCAGCACCACCGAGTAGGGCATTTGCACCCGAGCGGTGGGAGCCTTTGGCGTAGTAAGTCACTGTCCCGGCGAGGATGGCGTTTTGGCGTATGGACCCCTTGTGCCCTGAGATGTTTCGCCTGGTGATTTTGAATCCGGTGTCCGGTTACTTTTCTGTCCCAAGGGGGCGTGACTCCCCCATCCTTTGAGAGTGCTGGCCTTCGGGCTGCATGGATGGTGAGGGGAGTTTTACCATGAATCGTCTCCATTACCCTTCTCCTGCCCTCTGGGAGTGGGTTCTACTCCTGCTGTACGGCGGAGATAGTGGTGCGGGATACATGATCCTTAGTGGTCTGATGCCCGCGCCCAGGGAGGGACGTTAAACAATTTAGGGGCGGTCCGGTACGGTACGCCTGTCAGCCGCAGGCAGGGCCACCATTACCAATGTTGGACTTAGAGGCCCTCCGCAGTTTTAGTGGGTATGGCGTCATAAGGCACTCCGCCTAGGCGTTGACCCCCACACTCCCAGCCTCTGAAGCCGATGGTGTGAAACCGCTGTTTTCCTTTTGGGCACCG
>Ga0307515_10001468_pt1 | contig 52991 bp, 57 predicted proteins | sample 17_EM_MG_FD_194513 | JGI IMG/M metagenome (GOLD analysis project Ga0307515, IMG submission 194513) | Populus trichocarpa ectomycorrhiza microbial communities from riparian zone in the Pacific Northwest, United States - 17_EM | ecosystem: Host-associated > Plants > Roots > Unclassified | place...
CAAAATATTCTGTTTAGGCTTAGTCCGCCAAGAAAAGCCGCCAGGCCGGCCGGAAAAGCCGCCAGGCCCGGCCCGGCCCTCATTTGAAAGCCGCCGCTAAGGCCGGCCTGGCCGCTTAGGAACACTGAATGGCGTTAGACAACACTCTGCCAAGACAAGCAGACAAGACTTCGGCAATTGTTGGCGAGACGACAATAAGGCTAGTTTACCTCCCCTGTTCAAAGGCGTGAATTCTAGCTTACACGTCTTGTATTGCAGCACTCATGCTAAGGTGCCCCCGCTGAAGCTCAGTAGTAATTTCAGTTCGGTCAAGGCAGCTATAGCAATCTTTCAAGTATTGTACGGATCTTGGGAACTGTATGTCGGACGCGATACACAGCTAGAGACATACGGTTATGCAGCTTACTCACTCACAGTGGTCCCGTACATTGCAATGTTGCTTTTAAATCTCCTGGCGACACTATGCCGACCTCAGTATTCTCATGTGTACTTAGTTCGTTATGCAGACTGCGAATCCGAAGAGGAGCAAAGCACTTCATCTAGAGAGGTGAAAAAAAATAGCCTCATGTTATGTGCAGTAGGCATTATTTATCCCAAGATAAGCTGCTCAAACGGCGGAGGCAACTTCCACGATCTCCTAGAGAGGGTTAGTGTCTTCGACACTTCCGGGAATCGTTTGGTCTGGAGGACTATATTCAGAGTTACGCCAGCTGCAGTGCTTGGAGTCTGTGCTTATTTGGCACCGTATATCGTCACATATAGACTCACGGGATTTAAACCTGGAGTAAGCACGCTATTTGAACGGGGATGGATTCTAGCTTGGTTGGTTTATGGACAAGCGCTTGGGCTGATCGCCATTTATTCAAGACCGCCAATTTTTTCGTACCGTCCTCTCCGTCTGGTAGTGACTGGGTTCATTTGGTGTATCGTGTTGGCGGGTCCTGGCTTAGTTGTATTTGTTAATGCTGCACGGATGATACTAGAAACGGGTGCTTGCGAGGCGTTATGAGCTGAATGGAACGAATAATCAGGTTATGTGTATGGACAATGGGCTTTGTCATGTACGTGGGTTGCAGGCCATAGAGTAGAGCAAGAATATAGCATTCATGTGACTGAGGTGAGGGTGGGGGTCAGTATAAATGCCTGCATCTCAGGTACGGTTGACCACCTTCGTTGTCGGTAAAATTTATTTCACACCCAATCTGGTTGGTCACTGTTAATGGGTTTCTCGTATTTCTACCGTTATAAGAGACTGTCTGTATCTAGTTCGAGGCAACAGCGAGTACTTAGTGGTGGACAAGTGAAGTATTATGATGTACATAGCTGGATTACAAATCTCGAGCTTAGGTACTATACCTGATGTGGCTCACAAATTGACACGCATTACCTCTCTCGAAGCTGAAGATCTCATCGAAAACGATATGAAATGTCACGGGATATTTTCGTTATAAGCCATGCGCTGCGGGAGATATTTGATGACATGCAACGCCTAGCCGGACTTCCGAAGTCATTAGCTCGTACACAAAAATAAGTTCCGGACTTGTGAGGTCAGGTCGTTTTGTTTTGTTACATCATCTGAGTAATCTGGTCATCAGCATCCAGCAACTAGGTCAATTGCGTCACCGATAGAACCGTCATCACTCCCGGTAAGCCCGTGCAATTGCAAGTGCTCTGAATATCTCTACCTAAGACGGTATCAACCTGTCATCCGCAGGGTCTATGTCTTTGCTTGTTGGCATGCCCTTTCGAAAATTACAGCTAGAATATTCTCGCTAACAGGAAAAAGAGCCCCAAGGATAGCTTCAATGATAAAAGGTTGATATCGTCGGTGGGTATCTTTACTTGCCGCGAGTTCGGGTTTACTATCTATCGGGTTACGTAGTAGCGTTCCGGAAGGGTTTAGATGTTCATTCTCGCCTGTATTGACACATTACACAACTGATCACTCTCTATTCAATCCTGGTAAAAAAGTTCGTATGCATTCCACAGCTCGCAGTGTATAAAAAGTTGGAAGCTAGAAAAACATCACTCAGGGATGAAGAAAAGTTTTCCATTTCAGAACCATGAGAAGTATCAGAGGTAAGTACAGCCAGTCAGACATTAGAAAACCCAATCCCGTGCACAAAATCAGTATTCCCAGAAAAAGCCTACTTCCAGCATTCTCAGAATCCGCAATTGCCCGCACGCCCAGAAAACCCAATCCTCAGCATACCCGATACCTCCAAACCCACTCTCCCGCTCTTACCAACCAGTGCCCGCCACTTAAGTATGAACCGGCTCGCGTAGAAACATAAGCACCATGATAGCGTCTTCTATCACGTCTCTAAAGCGATTCAAATATTCACTCTACATATCTGGGCCGATACTCAAGACATTTTCTCGCCGTCGTCCCCCGCGGCGTGGATTACGGTGGAAGAAATTCCAGGAATAATCCATGTTCTCCATCCACTGATCAACCTCCTTGTGAAAATCGATGGCCGCGAGGGCAATAAGGACTTTGCGGGGAGTGTTATCGCAAGCGTGGCGCAGCGCGCTGCACGGCTGGCAAAGACGCAAGAAGTCGAGGAAGGAATCCAATAGCTTGTGAGCTTGGCTAGGAGCTCGGGGGGAGGGTTTGGAGCGACATTGTTGTTGATGGGTGGTGAGGGGTGGTTTGTTGGCGGTGAAGGTGTGAAGTGGAAGGATGATACGACGGTTATTGAGGTGGGCGGGTAACGTGCAGGGATGATGCAGGTCGCGTCAACTGCACCGATAAACGAGATCGTCGCTAGCACGTGGCCATGCGCAATTTCGCTTATCGGCACCGTAAATCACTTTGTTTGCATCGATGCAACCTGCATGATGCCACCCCGACCAACACAACCCCCACATGTCTCATCTTCTTAGCTCCTCCAACAGCTCACTGCCTACACTTAACGCACGACTTCATGCACCTCTGCTAAACCCGCCACGCCGCAAAGGTCACGGTTTCAATAATTCCTCGGGTCCGGGTTATGTATCTCAGCGACAATTACGTCCACGTCTGGAACCCAGAAATCAGCCACGTACATCATCAAATCTCACTCGCAGACCCCAAGTTCGCGCTATTGTATGATAGGTCTCAGCCTTCGTATGGCCGGAGACGAGTCTCGTATGGCCTTGTGGCCCTCTTAAATAATACACAATTAAGCTTCTTTATCATCTCTACTTTGAACACGCGCAGGTCTGTGTTTAACTGAGGTAATGCATTGTTGAAGTAGACCGGGAACGCTTTCACCATCCAACCACCACACAAACCAAAGTCTCCCCGACGATGTACACCCGAATTTGTGTCAGCGGACGAGTATTCAGGATGGTAAGCTCAATATAATTGGGTATGCAAACAAAAGCTAGTTCCGTGAAAATATACTTGTTTCTTCAGAATCCTCCAGTGTTACAAGTACTGGAGGTGGCACGGATAGACTGTCCCACCAAAGTCTCAGCCAACTAAGGGTCTGGAGTCACGGTATCCCTCTATCTGCATCATCTTTCCACCCTTTGTGGGTATTCAAATGACTCTCACCAAAAATGACAGTTTCGGCTAGAGGAGTGTTGGAAGAGGGTAAGAAAAGTGAAGGGACACGGAAAGGAGATTCTACAGTTCTATGAGGTTGTCAGTTCGTTTGTGAGTCGTAGTTTTGATCTCGTACGGACTTTTCAATGTTGCAATAATGAAGGGGAGAACCGTGTGTAATGGCTATAGAGCGATACCTGTCTAGGTACAGGTCTAAAGGTCCAAGATGCATAGGGAACGGGAAGAGTAAAGTGTGAAGTCTAAAAGAGCAGTCACGAACCTTATCTATCAACAGTCAGCTAAAGAGGATACTATCTATTTGCACGTGCAAAACGAAGTGTGTACCTATCTACCGGGGCACTTCTAACTATATATTCTCCTTCCCCTTCTCCAGTTCATTTCCCATATCTCTACCCTTACACTCCCATAAAGCCCAATTGACCTCTTTTAAGTACACTTCCGGATATCCCCGAGTGTACTACCTAAGTGTGTATGCTTACAATGCTCCCAATTACGCTTCCTAATACGTGCTTCCTATAAGTGGTTGTGGTATTGAGAAATGGATATTCGTACCATCCCAGCGAGTCTATCTCTGCATTCTCCAGCCAGATCCCAGCCCAGTACCAACGTCTCTAGCCAGTGAGTGCATCTTTTTAGATTCTAGAGAGTTCATACTATCCCCGAGGCTAGAGGAAAAGCGTACCGGTGGCTCTCTGCTTGACTATCTCAACCAATTCAAGTCCAATTAAGTCTGTGAGTCTTGCTTTGTTATATTCCATACATGAAGGCTGCACAAATGGGCCATTTTCCACCTTCTGGTCTCCGGTTTACGATATCTAATAGTCATGACGCTGTACTCGTTGATATTAAAAATTCCCAGACACTCCATTTGAGGAAACAATCCAAGACATTATCTGGAATCGCCAACTAATTTAGTCACAGTGAGGTCGGATATGGAAATTTCGCACTCTTTCCGTTTTTATGGCAAGTTATCTAATTTAATTATCCTAGCACTGTTCGGAACATTCGATATCGGCGAGTACAAAATCGCCCCAAAACCGCTGATTTTCCACAACTGCTCACTTTACTGTACCGGCCAAAAGGTATAGTCCACAAAGACTTGATGACACCTAATTTTATTAGTCCAAGGCGTTCCTGACAGCTGACAGGAGTAGTACAACACTCGACTGACATCTTTTGCAAAGACCGGCGCAAAGCAGTAGCATACATAGCAAGTACAGCATCCCACTAGAGTGGGAAATATCTGTACAACAATTATCTCGCAAGAACCATGTTCTCGCTACAGCACTATGTCTACTAGATCATCCATTGAGATAGCAATTATACTTTTCCACACTTTCCACCGCTTGTTGACACAGTTTAACCCAAGTACGTAGCCTCACTGACATATTTATTGGTTAGTACAATATCTTACTGACGCTGACCAAAAGATGATATTTACAAGTCCGAACACCCCCTGTGACTGCTGACAGACTATCCTTTGTGGCGGGTACAGTATCTTAGAGATATCGTAAATCAGAGACTAGGAGGTTAAAGAGGGCATATTTATGTATATTTTGTGTATAAGATACTTTTTAATCGGAGCAAACTCGTGGACGTAATTGAACTTGAATATTTTGATGTCAAAGATACGTATTGCTAATTAGATAATAGGAGTGCTTTGTGAGGATTGGCTTGGCACACGTCTATATACAATTGACAGTAAATTCACTAAGATCACCACTCGAGGAGCTAAGATCTGGCGGCACACATTGTTCATCGCATCAGCGTCTCATCATTCCGACTGTATTGGATACCTGCATACAAGGTTCTAACTGATGACCACCGTACTATCTAATCAACGGTAATGCTAGGGCAAGGTGAAGGTGATAGCCTCATGTTTCCTCAGCACGTGACTTTACTAAGGATGTAGTAGAAACCATAAGCATATACAGATCTTCAGCCGGCGGCCTAGGGCCCCGGGGGAGGATTCGAGCGGTTTTCGGATATCATATGTCAAGATTCGCCCGTAGTGCCGCTCCGGTTCTTCCTACACCGCTTCCCCGATAACAGGTGGAAATATACCAGAAATTTATCAGACCTTGCTAGATGGATGCAAAGTGGACCTATGATTACCCAGGGAAGCAAAGATATGCCCACATAATGTTGTGCTTGTGAAGGAATGGATGATGCGTATACCGAGGCGTGGTCGGGTGTGGAAGGGATGAGCGCAACGCTGGGATGGTAGGAATGGTATAGGTCTAGCGTGATGAGCAGGTCGAGAAGTGGGAGGGACTTGGGCCGTCAAGAGTGCTCTCCGAGCTAAGCGTGCCATGGTAGTAGCTGAACATAATCGATTAAGCAGGTATAGAAACTAGTTCTTTGAGAGCCACGGAGGGCATTTTAATAAGTCCGAAATTAGTGAATGAATAATTACGCGGACATTAGAATACAGGCTTGAATTATGTGCGCATCCATTACATTGGTAGGCATGTAGTTAAGAGTGACCCTACCTGCGCAATATCCCACATATAATCCTTTCACGGGTGATGGATGGAAGAACACGAGAGAGCTATATAATATAGCGGGTGCAGTACTTTTTGACAGTCCATTGGGTAAACAATAGTCGAAGTAAGGGTTAAACGGATCATGAGAACACCGCATCATCCAATTCACGGTTTACGCAGTTTGCTCACTTTTGCTCACTCCATTTAATTCACTCAGCATCCCGCGTAGATACAACTTGATGCAATATCATTTTATTTCCTAGGCGTATTTCGTTTCGTTCTACAGAATTATTTTGTGTTTGCACTCGAATCCTTCTTAAGGACCACATGAGCACCCTTGAGTATAACAGCCGGAGTAGTGATGGCGATGGTGGCGGTGGTGGTGGGGCGGAGTGTCACCAAAAGTAGAATACGTGGTTATAGGGTTAGGTATGTTCTACCCCACGGCCAAGTTTCACACTTGACCAAGAGAACGTCCTGTTGACCAAGAGGATATCCCCTTGACCAAGAGGGCAACTTGGTTGGGAGGGCCTCCTGCCAGTCAATATTCTTGGCTGGTGGGTAGGATGTCTCCTGCCTGGCAAGTGATATACTTGGTGGGTTGGATGCTTCCTGGCGGCAGGGGTGGAGTCTAAAACCACTGGCCTGTGATAAAAAGTTAACAATCGCCTTGAAAGATCAACCACCTATGCCCTCACTTGTCATCTAATTTCGATTTCTCTACAAGGGAACATGCGTGTGGAAACCACACGGTACTCCGAAAAATGTTTCCATGCTTCTGCTGGTTCTCTCTCAAAGTTGGTTCGAACTCGCCTCCGGCTCCTTCGGGCGTGTTTTGCTCGCAAGCTCGCTATATATCCCCCGGCCGGGGAAATTTACGTGAAATTTCGTGTCCTCGTGTGTTATATAGTAGGGATGTACAAAACTGGATTCTTGACCAATAGATTGTTTTCGGGCATCGAAAAAACTCATTTAACACTCTAGCTAGGCCTCAAGTTGGTTGGTAACTTCTTTTCTCAGAGTGATTCCAGTGTTCCCAATCGTCATAGTGACATAAAATACACCTTTACCACCACTTTGGCGCTTGCAGGATTTGAACGTCTAATATCTCTCCCAGATTGGGGCGATTTAACTAACTCCCAAACAAGATCAGAATTCGACACCTATGGAACAAACTGCGGGGAATCCAAGGTCTACACAATCAGTGCAAGATGAGGAAAACCCCGCAGGCATGCAACAAGACCGAGTAAGTTCCTCGTCTGCGCGACAAGGTACAGAGGATTTTCCATCCACTCAAGGCCCGACAATGCCGGGCCTACGCAGCAAGGGCAAGTTGAGGAGAAGCCAACACCTACGCAACAAGAAACTACAAATCCCTCTTTTACGCAACAAGGTACAGAGAATACCGGGGCTACGCCTCGAGTCGAACAGATTTTGATAGATAACTTAAAGAAATTGATAAAAGAATTGCCCCGAAACCCCTTCGAAAGGGAAGAAATCAACGACAAGGGTAAAGTTGATAGTATCAAAAGCTATCGTCAGTTTCTGGGCGCTTTGTATGCTCCTCCAGTGTGCTGGATGGAAATTGAATGGACTACCAATTACTTCGACAGAAATCCATGTTGCTATACGGATCGTATACGCGGCCTTCATATATGCATTTTAGTGGCACAAACCATTAGATGTCACCGTCCCCATATAGATTACAGTAAGCGAAGATATGTGGAACCAGTTGACAACGGAAGATTCGGAGGCCAAACAGTGCGAGACACCTAAACTGCAGAATCTACGACCGCATGCATGGATCTGGACGATGGAATACCCAAGTTAACCTCCCGATATAATACCAACATGCCTTTTCTTATTGAGGAATCTTCTTTAAATCCTTACTAAATGTTGTATCGTACATTCTATGTGGTTTTCAGTAATTTCTGGTATAATCGGAATCTGAATCATTTGTCGGAATTGGTTGGGATGGTATTTAGCGTTGTTAGCGGTGGACTTCATGCAACCGCTTGGAACTCCCATTTCCCTTCACGGATCAAAGCTTTACTTTGGTGGATTGCCTGCGTCGGAATGGGTGTCTTGCATATAGCCACGTACTTAGTTGCACTGAGTGGCGACGGTGTCGACGCTACAGTTCACGCAATATGGGAGACCCAATATGCCCAGCGAAATTTGCCGCTTCCATTTGGCGCAATTATCTTAACGCAAGAGATACAGCTGCTAAAGATATTGGATGGCGAGCTCGAGAACTATCGGGACAGAACACCTCGACAGAAGTGAGTAAGCCCGGAAAGAGATGGTTGTTTAGGGTGGATTTTGTATTTCATTTGTTTTTTGGATAGTCTTTGCATACGCCAATTTTGGCCGCACATATAATGAATTTGCGTTGTGTCTCGAATCCCACATATAGGACTTCTATACGCTATGACGATTTCTTGCCGACAGAGATTTTGTGTTAGAAATTTGTTCTTGTCTTTTATGGTGCACATGTCATTACTCGATCGGTCTAATTTGGTCGATTCTATCTTTTGGGGTCTCTGTGCTGCTCACCCTACTTTAGTTTTCTTCTCTTTGGGGTACATATCTAGGGGACTCTGGGATCCGCTACTAGAACTTAGGGTGAATGCGTGTCTAGCTCAAGATATTTTATGTGTAGTGTGGTATACTTGTTTATTATTCCACTATAGATACATCGATTTCATATCGGAGTTGGGGGTGAGGGATAGGTTGAGATGGCAAGTATAGAAAACCCAACAATTGAAATGTGCGATGCTGAGGAGAGACGTATGGTGTCAGGTCAGTACCATTGTGATGCTTATAGTTGAATTATTTGTACGCACAATAGCTACGGTCATAGAAACGTGAATACAAGGCTTCCCGTCCGCTCAGCCCTCTTTAAGCACGTTATCGCCCGGTTAGTACTGCAGTGGGTGACCATGCGGGAATCCTGGGTACTGTAGTTTTTGTTGTATTTTCCACAGAAAGCAGATGAGAGGCCTTTTTATTAAATCCTCTATGTCATCCAAAACAACATGAATGGAGTAGACAATCATACACATTGCGGACACATAGGAAACCTACTTAAGTACAGTTATCCAACAAGCTGGACTTTGTACGTAAATAGAAGTAAATAGATGTATATGGTTGTCCCCGGGGGGTGGATCACGGTTGAAGAAAACGCAAGAAGTCAAGGAAGGAATGCAAGTGGTGTGGGAGCTTTATTTGGAGCTCGAGGGGGAGGGTTTGAAGAGATATTGTTGTTAGTGGGTGGTGGGGGGAAGTTTGTTTGTTGGTGAGGATGTGAAGTGGACGGATGATGACGCGACAGTTGTTGGCATGGACGGGTAACGTACGGGGATGATGCTGGCTGCGTCATGTACGTCAACTACACCGATAAACGTGGTGATGCTGCAAGTTCGCTTCATTTAAGGCCAGTGATGTCCCGCGGTGTAAACCCGCGAGGTAGTGCGGCTACATCTGATCTTGTCTTGCGGAGCGTCGGTTGGCCTCGGCTATTGGCCTCGGCTATTAGTGTCGGATGCCACGTTTCTCGCGTGCATGATCACCCCTGCATAAATTTGATCAGCGGTGAACAAGCGTCTCGCTTATCCGCCACGTTGCTCGCCAGCGCTAGCGTCCATGCAGCTTTATGCAAGATTTCGCTTATCGACCAAATTAACGTGCCTGATGTACAGTACCTGCATCATCCCTGCACGTTGCCTGTCCGCGCCAAGTCGCCTAGCGTCATCATCTTCCACTTCACTCAGCACCCTTCACCACCACCAACGACGCTCCTAACCCACCCCTAATCAAATACCCTCGCTACCTACACTCCTTACACATCTTACATCTCTGCCAGACGTGTAAAGCGCTGCATCATGCCTGCGACAGCGCCCTTCGCAAGACATTGCCAAATTTCCACAAGCGGGTTGATGAGTGGATGGAGGATAAGAACGTATACGGGAATTTCTTCGACTGTGATCCATCCGCTGGTGTACAACCAAATCACGGACGGCAAAACATCTTCCGTATCGGACCGGATATGTGGAATTACTATGTCGACCGCTTTTCTGAGGCGCTGGAGGATGATTGGGAGTCGGCTACGGTCAACCACAAGATGGTAAGTGGTTATTCTCTAAAAGAGGGATTATCTTATGCTGGGAGAACTATGTTGGGTTTGTAGAGGATAACAAACGTTTTCGGCGAATGTGGCAGTGTGGGGAATGCGGAGATTTATGTTTTCTAGGAGGGATAAAACGTTTCGCGTTTAGCTGCTCCCGTACTGAGGCCTGATATCCCGTGGAATTTCAAATAGGGAAAGGTTTCCTTTATCGCCATTGGATGCTCTTTCTGTGTTCCCACGGTGGGATGTACACGAATGCCTTTACAGGTATCCACGAATAATACGGTTGCAAAACGTATCAACATAGGTGTATGTACCAGTATTGACGCAGTGGAGGACTGTTGCCCGAGATCACGTGTTGCTTACGATATCTACTTGTTTCTGTTTCTCTTGATCTTTGGATGTACATATACACACGAGACAATTGACGAGTTTGCAACGCATACGTGTCAACAACTCGGGGCGAGATTGATATTTTCTCAACTCTGGAACCCGAAGAAGACTGAGCAACCGATAATGCCGTACATGAAGTTCCAAAACATCACTGTTGACTTGTGAATGGTAGACGAGTGAAATAAGTGAGTGGACACCGGCATCTTGACATGCCTCACCCTCTAATGCAATTACTCCACAACCATGATAGCTACATACATAAGACTAGGTAGAAAGAAGTATTACATGCTAAGGAGTGTTTATCGGCGAGTTGGGCCTACTCCTTTGACACAAAGTAGCGACCCACACGTATGGTGTTTATCTTGGCAAGTGCGCCATGTCGCCAGTGTCCACTCTTTCACTCGTCTGATGATGGACCGTCGACGGAAATATGCCGCTGCTGCCGTATTAGGTTCATTTGTAGAACGATAGGATCTGGACTTAGGCTTGAGGTTGTGGAGTAGAACGGATACCAGGACTGTCGTGGCATGGGGCACGTGAAAACAATGAGTCCAGCCTGCTGCGAAGCCACAAAGGCCTCCGTTCTGTGCTAACTGGAAGTCAGCCAAATCTACTCTAGCCAAACTACGCCGGTGGAAACCCGTTCTATATTCGTGCTAACGACATCCGCTATTACCAGCTAGCCCTAGTACGTAGTTGCGGCGAGCACACTCGACTATATATCAGATTGCTAACCAATCTGAAAATGAGAGACTCTCGACCGGTACACTAAATCACCGTGGCTAAACATGTTGACTCTGAATTTGGCCCGAAGGCCCTGGAAGTTGCTAGTCTAAAGGCATCAAAGCTGCTAGAAAGGACTGGAGAGTGATTATTAATGCACCGAGGATTATGTGCGGGCTCATTCACGAAGTATCACTCGACATGAGCTCCGCCACTGATGTTGCATGTATATATAGAGCTGACCGCTAGTGGGTGTTGATAGTAAGAGGCACAATTCTCGTATATAGCTCGAGTCTTTCTCCTTCTCTCTTCTCTGTATCTAAGTCTATACACACATACGGTTCTCCCCATATTGCAACAACTGGTGTTGCATATTTGGATCGCCACCCTTTGTACTGGATGCTCTACGCGGGCGGAGGTAATGGCCTTGAGTTTGGCAACTTCAGATCAACAAAAATACGTCGTGAAGCATCGGCCGCAACGGGGATATGGGGACCACTCCCTTACTCTCCTCCTCCAAAGCATCCCCCTCTCCCTCACTTAGCTCTCCTCCAAAGCCTCTCCCTCTCCCAAACACAAGCATTGGAGATGGATGCAGGTAAAGCAGTTGTTTCTTCTCGCTTGCGGCTGTACAAATATAGCCGGGATTTGGTAACGAAATGATGATCTTACACTGGTATTTCTAGCATTACTAGCTATTACTCTGACTTTTCGTGAAATCATTCGAGGTTCGCGAAGGCTTGGCATACGCTTTCGACCTTCGCTGCTCCATGAGACATCACTCGTTAATTGGCGCCAAGAGTGTTCTATCTCCTCGTAAAATTTCTTGCCATAGTCTTAAGTAAACTTAAGACCAAGGCTTATGGGCTGATGGAGATCATGATATAATCAGGATGAGGATTGCGCTGGAGATGCTAGCTGAGTGCGCATGCATGCGTACAAGGCATACTCTGAATGCCGTAGATAAGAGCATACAAGTTCCTACGTAGATAAGCTCTATTAAGAAACTAAGCTTTTCTATCTTACTATTGTAACAACTGGTGTTATATGTGTACCTGGATCGTGAGTCTCAGCCTCCGTTTGATAGCTTGTACGAAGATGGAGGCTTGTATGAGGATATGCATGGCTTGCATTAGGTTTAGGGTAATGCGTCTCTTGTAAGATAGTGAATACGCATACGCATACGCATATGGATGCTTGTACATATACGGGCCTTATGCCCTCGAGAGAGATAGATAAGTCAAACAAGAAGTCACCGAACCATCTAAAATAACAACTGGTTCCGCCACTCTCCACCTCGTGTATATAAAGGCATCGATTTCCCTTAGATTGCTTTGGCTCTCTAGATGGCAATCACTTCTGTATGATAGACAATTTAACGTCTTGCGCAAAGTTACTGTTCTCATTAAAACATGTACCTATATCTATATATATTGACAGCTGGTAGGTATGCGGGGACTATGTCCTTCCGATGGTCTAAATTTGAGCGTGAGATTTACTTGGCAAAATCTATACCTTACATTTTGCGTTCGTGCGATACCCCTGAGTATGAATGCCGCGCATAAGATCCTCTTTCTGCTGCAATGAGCTCCGGGACGAGGTCAGCTCTGCCGTATAGTCGGATCTCTGGAGGACGGACTATTTGGATCTAAGATGACACGTAGCCTATATAGTAGCTGCCAGCCCTAACCCAAAGCCACGTGATGATGTACTCTACAAAGACTCTGTCTAACACTCCTCCAGGGCGTTATCACGTCCGTAAAAACTAATAGAAAAAACAGACAGAAAAGAGATAGAAACAAAGTGCCAACCGTGCCGTGCCCCCAAGCTCTTACCAAGCGATAAACCATGCTGGTGCTCCTCCGTAATGCCATACCTGGAGCTCCTCCCAAAAATTCATCCGTTGAAGGTGCCAACTACAGGCTCGTGCTTGAACTCGGTGTGGGATTGTGCTGTTGGCTTCTGCTCTCTTTGATTCCAGTCAACCGTCTTGGAGTGAGGTTTTATGATGCTGGCGATACTATGCCTCTCTGCAAACACACGGTTCTAGCTGCGCAACTACCGAAGCGTGCATCGCTGTTAACCTTTGGAGCTTGGTGAACTCTAGTGTATTCGCCCAATTGACGATACACTAACTAAAATTATTGCACTATCGTGGTTCGTTGCCGTGCGGATGTTGCTTCCCTTTCTTGGCTAACTTTACTAGCAGTTTAGCGGTCTTTGCCCACTAAGACTTGAGGTATTATTGTTGTGACCCTTTCGTGGTATAGCAGTGGGCAGGGCGGTTCCACGAATGGGACAAATAAAAATATGCAATAAATTATTTAAAAAATAGCATGCTTATAAACAAATGCATACTACTGGATAGCTCTATTCAAATCAGTTGGCTTGGCTTCTACATCCCGTTCCGACCCATACGCCAAATTTTCCCGTTGGCCAGCCGGTCGACCCATACATCAAGAGTTGACCACTTGTCCAATCGGTCGACTTGTTGGGCAATAGGAAAATTTGGTGTACCGGTCAACCCATTGCCAAAGCAGCTGACCGTGCATCAAGAGGGTGCACCAGTCAACTCACTGACTAAGAAGTCGATCAATTGACAAAGTTATGAAATCTTGCTAGACTATTACACCTCTTCCATTCGCTAATGATCATTTACTTATTCCTCCCGACTTTGAGACACGATCTACCAATACAATTTTAGTATGAGTTGTAAATGGTGATAGGCTTCCAGTCATGCTCATCTACATGACATAAGAGTCAACTATGAATTTGGTATTTCATGCAGCGGCAGATGCAGAAGCAGCAGCGGCAGAACTGGTAGTGGAAGCACACTTAGAGGTAATAGCTGAAATTGTAGCTATAGGATAATTACAGCGGTGAGAAACTACAATAGTGACTGATAGTTGAGAGAAAATGTTGGGACTTGAAGCGGACCATTATGGGGATACCGTGATTCTAGCCTCCTACTTAGCACCTCGGTCAGTTAGTGTACAGGTCGACCTATTCACTAAGAAGACAATTTGGTGTATGGATCGACCTGTTGGCCTACCGGAAAGCTTGGAGTATAGGTCGGAACATATCCCCTTTACATGTCTGCTAGCTTCTCTTTGCTGCTATACAAAGGAATAAAAAACTGGCTTTGCTTCGCTACCACTTTCTTTTGACATGAAGAGCTTTGTATAGCGGAAAATTATTGGCTTTGCTGGTTTTGCTGACTTCATCTGTAATTATTTTACTCAGATAACTTTACTAGCAATTAAATCACTGGCTCTCAATAGTCCTCTTGGTGGTGTAAATTTAATTTGCATATTTCATGGGTCCATGAATGGTGGTAGAGTACCATTCGTGGAACCACCTGTTCATGGATGGTACTACTCGTTCATGGATGGTGCTATTCCATGCGTATGAACAGCCGCGGTTCAGAACATAACTCTATAACTCCACTCAACAATGCAACAATAGAAACCTCAATTCACAGGCTTGTCCTCCAATACCAAATTATATTTCATTACCCATTGACTAAAACTCTAGTCCACTAATGTCTCATATATCTTCCTACGTGATTGTAGTAACAAGTAATTTTCATCTCTATCAATGCCACTATTACCTCCGCTATCTTTACGAATGGTATAACTTAGCCTCGAAAACTTTAATAATATCGAAATGGTAGGTATTAGTAGAAATGTTTGCGTTTAATTTGTTAGTGGGAGGGTCATGGCAATCGACCCTCAGCTCAAGAAACGACCCCTACGAATAGGTACTCAGTGTTATCTACGATGTTGAGGATGTCTACCTCTTCGGGGATGTTAATATAGAGTATTGCGCGCTTCTACTTAGCCTTAGATTCAATCTAGTTTTGATGGGAGCAGGGATTAAATGTTTCCGATATCTAACAACTCTAGTCGAGTGGGATGTTATACCAAGAAGTGAGCATTACCGGCAGTGAATTTTTTGAAGGGGCGAGACGAGAGCAATGTAACAAAAGCTACTGAGCTGCTCGCCCGTAAATTGAGTAGTAGCCCTTTAATCACCGCAAGACTTACTTATAACGACTATCTACAGGCTCAGTGAATACCAGTCACACTAGTCCACAGATAGATGGGAATACACCGGCGCTGTGACCTGATGTAAACCTAATAGAGTCACCATTCCGAGAGCTCTCGGCGACATGCGTTGGCAGGCAGAACTGCATGTCAATCCTAACATATTAATACATTAAATAATAAAATAATGCATCGCAAATGTCGTAAATTGATAAACCGTCGGCAAAATTGTCGGAAACTACATATGTGCGGTAGTACAAGAGAAATGGGTACTCATCGCCGAGGCGTCGATAAGCAAGAACATAATCAAATGGCTCGCTTGCATACAAGATTAGATTCCAGGTTAGAAGCCGATGAATGTGATGCTTGTCGGAAAATGTTTTAATTTTAACCACCGTTGATTGATAAATAGGGGTCAGTATCTTATGAATTCTCACGAATATACAACTCTGCTAAGATTACTGTAAATACGATGGCTCAAATTGAATTCTTGTCGTTTCGTTTCAGTTGTCTATACACGTTGTGCGCGAACGAGTGCACAACTATGTCTGATCGGTGGCTTCGAGATCCTAGTACATACTGTTACTCTGGAATAAGGAACCAAAGATGAATGCCCGAGTAAGGGTAGGAAATCATGAGGTTCCATATAATAAAGAAGCGACAAGATGGTTGGGGGTATGGCTGGATGATATGCTTACCCTGAATGATCATACGAAAAAGACCTTAGCGAAAGCAAGGAGAGCGCAGAATAGGGTGAGATCCTTGATGACGAAGAAAGGATTGAGCTCTGAAGGATGCAAACGAATTCAAGTTGCGGCAGTTCAGGCAGTGGCGTTGTATGGGTCTGAGTTGTGGTGGCGGGGACAAGGAAATCGAGCTCAGGAGGTGCAAAAGTTGTTGAATGAACAGGGCAGAAGGGTAACCAGATGCTTTAGGACAACACCTCAAGGAGCGTTGATGAATGATGCGGGCTTACGACCGGCAATGGCTCTTCTTAATAATTGGGTTCGACGGTATAAGTTGAGACAGATGATGATGCCCGATGCTCAAGGCGGAGGGAGAATGTTAGAAGTACGGAGGAATGTCTTACCAAGGGTGGAGGGGATTGATGAGTTGATCCCAGAGGATAAACCTTTCGAAAGGAGGAGTTATGAAAGGACGATATTACCAATGGAAAAAAGTTGCCTTAAAGGCAAGGTGATAATTCAGGATGAGAAACAAGCAATGGAAGAGGCGAAGGCGGAAAGAGATGGACTTGTTTTTTGGACTGATGGAGCGAGAAAAGAAGCTGAGTGGGTAGGGTGTGCAGTGGTATGGAAGGAAGAAGGAAGGTGGAATAAGAGGAGGACACACCTAGGCCGACAGAAAGAAGCGTTTGATGCGGAAATGTATGCGATGTCGGAAGCAATGAAGGTTGCGGATGAGATGGCAGAAAGAAATGAGGTTACCAGAGTCACGGTTTTTACGGATTCTCAAGCAACTTTAAGACAAATACAATCGGACGAACCAGGCCCAGGACAGGTGCTAGCGTTACGAACGATGAATTGGACCGACGCATTAGCCAGAAAACATATCCAGGTAGAGTACCGGTGGGTACCGGCCCATAAGTGGATAGAAGGCAATGAAGAAGCGAATCAACAAGCAACAAAGGCGGCGTATAAGCATTGTGGAAGTTATACCGAAACGCAAAATCCGCTACCGTTTTTAGATTATGTTTCTTTCTCGCATATTAGCCCAAGGTTGACGGAGGCGAAATGGGAAGAAAGTAAAGAAGAAATAAAGAAGATGGGGAAGAAGACAAAGCACAGTTATCGGTATGATTTGGTGAAGAGGGGAGGTAACAGTGCGGTGATGGAAGCCAAGAAGACGATTGTGGCGAGGTTTTATCAGCTTAAATCAGGATATGCACTGATTGCGAAATACCTATTGCGGATCGGAAAAAGAAGAGATATGAAATGCTGGTGGTGTGGGCATGAATATCAGACAAGAGACCACTTGTTCAAGTGGTGCAAAAGATGGAAACGAGAACAAAAAAGGCTTTGGGTTGATGGGCAAGAGGGGGAAGATGGTTATGAGGGCGTTGAAAAGGTTTTGAAGAAGCCAAAGATTTCATTGCCAATGTCTCTCGATTTTGCAGAAGAAAAATGTTCGCAGGCCCTGATGGATGTTTTATTTTGTACAGATGTCGGCAGAATTAGCGGAGTGGTGGAGGAGGCGGAGGACTCAGATCACGAGGAGTCGAATGATGGGGGGGTGTAAAAGTTGATGTTGTTTTTGTGTGTGGCGGTTTCTTTTGTTAATGGGAAGAGGTCTCGCGACTTTGCTTTTGTTTCTTTATGCTACGGAAGAAGCGGGGAGGAAATGTGTACGGGATATGCCATGGCCGCCAGCGGCTGAATGCAATATGATTACAAACAAACAAAACAAACTGTTACTCTGGATGCTTGAATGACATCTTGATTGACTTATTGAATGACTAACAGATCTCGAGAGAGAGCATAAGGCCCGTATATGTACAATCTCCTATATGCGTATGCGTATACACTATCTGACATGAGACGCATCATCCTGATCCTGATGGAAGCCATGCATATCCTCCTACAAGCCTTCATTCTCATACAAGCCATCGAACGGTGGCTGAGACTCACGATGCAGGTGCACATGTAACACATACACTTCCAGTCTAGCCCCCGGAATAGACATATTCATTGATTGTAACCTATATGAGTTACTGAACCAGGACCCGGTTTATGGGATTCCCTTGTCCATCTCCCTGTTTCCCTATCTTTTGTTTCTATAGCTGTATGATCACTTGATGAGCTACAGCGCATTAACAGTCATCTACAACTCGGTAGTCTCCGCTACTGCCTGAGAAAGGGGTGTTCTTCTCTTATAAATCGAAAGTGCACCGGCAGAAAAAGCATGCGGCTATGCACATACGTAGATTTCTGCAGCCGTGAAGGCTAGGTTAACGGGACATGACAACATCAACTAACCGCCTCTAATATCATGGCACCATTAGTATCAGTCCAGTCACATGCCTTTCGATACAATAGACTTTGATAGCCGTAGTTTGTCCCTTCCATTCTCTCTATGCATAAAATAAGGCAAGCTGTTTCCATGAACGAGGCTATCCCATCCACTCAGTTTTCTGACCCCCGGAGATAGCTCGCTTCTCGAAAAATGCAACGCGATGCATAGCCGTATAACACCCATTGCGGTGGATAATGTTAATTGTTTCATGATGCAGTGAATTACCGCGCTTGGTGCGGCGTCTCGATGCATATGGCGTCGAAACTACTTAATAAGACAGCAGAAGCAATGAGAACCTGTGATACACGTTCTCAGATGCCAAGACTGTACATTGTAACGCCTTCAGTTACGGACTTGACTCACCGTCGTGAGACGGCTATCCACTTCACCCACCAGACCAGAAAAATTAAAATATAACTATTCCGCTTGGCGATTTCCTAGTCTGTCATACGGCTTTTTTCGATGGCGCTAGTCCGAAAAAAAGCCGGTTGACCTTGTGTGACATTCGTAAAATGAATGACTAAAGTTTATTTACAGTGTACCCGCTCATATTATTAGGTACCATTATTTTCAGATATACGAGAAAAACTGACGATTGACATGATATATATACACACATATTACAGGTGACTGCAGGCCAAAGTATGGTCTTGGAACGTTTGCAGATATCTGCAGACCGACCCAAGCTTTATGGGGGATGGACTAAGCCGGCCCAGGTCAATTGCGGCCTTAGTTAGGGTGGCCTGTATCTGGCCGGCTTGGCCGCTTCGGAACACTGCGCGCACATACTGCCTTCCTGTTTTGATTCCCTTGTTTTTGACTCAAAGAGGTGTTACACTGTCTGAAAATCGGCATGGTACACATGTATTTTCTCGATTCCTGTTTTAATTCCCTTGTTTTTACTCAAAGAGGTGTTGCATTGTCTGGAAATCGGCATGGTACATATGTACTCTCCCGCTTCCTGTCTTATTCAGCTATGTTGACTAGCATAGATACAGCCATTCACCACATGGCTAACAGCAGTTCGTATTTACGAAAGAAAATTAGGCGCATAAATGTATTTGGGAGTTCAGGGTATTCGGGCTGGATATGTCATTAATCGTGGGATGATATTGGCGTAAGGCTAAGTTTATTTGTACCAAGGCTGGAAGAGTCCTCAGAGTCCGCTCACGGAAATAGCCACGTTCCTAGCTAACAGTACAAATATATTCCACATCACATAACCGCACATCCTTCCCCATTAACCACTACTACCCTACAATCAATTTCACCAACCTCAACTCCTCTACTTCTCCAATGCCTTACTCCCGCCATTTTACCTCCTAGAAGTACTTTCTCGGTGTGTAATCAGTCCACTCGTGGCCTCTTGTTTTTCACAAAGCCAGGTATAGCATTTGCAGTGATAGTGATGAGTGTCGAATTCGGTAGTTCTAGCCAGTCGGAGAGGTTAATGTGGTTAAAGACGGCAACTGAGACTGTATTGGTAAAAGCTACGGAGGATAGTGGCAGAACCCTAGCCCTGAAGCCACCTTATGGTAGATTGAGATTGAACCAGAGAGAGTGCAGCCTAGGATAGACGGTTGAGATCCATACGGTCATAGCGGGCCGTGGTAACTCTTGTGTTCTAACACCGATGTCATCCTTGCTTTTATAAGTAACATTCAGTTGTCGTCAGTGATAAATACGTCTCCATAACATCGATGTTAGGGATTGCTAAATTTGTTCAGTAAGAGAATGCGAATACCGGAGAATCATGTCTTCACAGATTCCTGGAGTCCTGTCTAACTTATAAGATAATCAACACAATTCGGGAGTGGCTTGAGTTTATCGCAGCCTGTACAGGTACACCCAAATGCTATTAGGTGGTCAAATTGCTGCCTCGACGGATGCTACGTTTACGAAGCCTCGGTGAGGATCACGTATGGATACCGATGATATCCGCTTTTTGTACTTGTTTTAATCATACTGTATTCACTCTATCTAGTGTATGACAATGCCCAACTCCTCTCCCCGATGATGTCCGCTGGTTACACGTTCTTTGCTGCTCGGGGTCACTACTTTCTAACAATGGCTGGCTGTCGCTCGTCCCGCTTGTACTGCCTCTATCATCCCCTGCCAGTAGCATTCGGGCCTCCCTGTGAGTCATATTTCTAAGTGGGATACCCCCACTGAAGCCGCCATGAAGTTGATCATCGCCGATGCTCTGGTGTGGAGCAGGAGAGATCCGCAAGCTCGGTCTCAAGTAGCGAATGAAGAACAACATGGCAACCAGTACCAGCGCTTGTAAAGCCAGTGCGAGTAGGATCATCAACGGACATATCAGTTGCGCCAGATGCTTGACCCTCTCCTTCATATTAAGATCCACAAAAGCGTCACCTTTCAACCCTGGCACAGCACCGTAGCAATAACATCTGTTGAACCAACCTAGCTGATCCGTCAGCAGTAATTAGCAATTTGTCAATAACTCACCTTTGAAAGCACCAAGTAGTATTCCCAGCATAGCTGCTCCCAAAAATATGTCCTTGCTCATGACACATATCCACCACCGTCTCAGCCTATCCTCTGTATTGCCCACCAACCAAGATAATTTCCATCGCCTCAGCCTTCCTTCATTCCAGCCCATTATCCATTTCAACACCGCATATAGCCCCCAATTCACGCCACAGTTGATAACCCACGTCCCCAAATACGTCAATTGTAGCATCCCCCTACATTCTAGTCCTTTCGTCGGCGAGATCCAGCTCATAGCGAACGCACTTGCCCATGCGAAGCCAACCGCCAAAAATGCCAGCACCAACAACCAAAACTTCGGCAGATCCATAGACCTATCCACAGCAAACGAGTAAGTGCCTCCATTCCACGGTTGAAACTTCTGATCTCTAAGGCCTAAAGTCAGCGCCAGGTCGTTATCTTCCAACACCCACTTCACGGTTTTATCGGTTGGGAATCCTCCTGCCATACAGGACAGTACGATGGCTGGAAGCAGCCAGTAGTAGAGTTCTCGAAGAGCAATGGTGTGAAGGAAGTATAGCGGTGGATCGTTCTTCGTCCGCTCCCAGGCTGTTACCAGGGAGGCGATGTAGACTGCGATTGCGAGGACTACTCGGCGAGTGTTTTTGACGCGGTGATCCTTTAAACGGTCTGCTGCTCTGCAGACGGCGATGGGGTTGTTATTCCATCCCTGGATAAGTGTTGCTATCGTCGAAGGGTGTACGGGATCGGTCCCAAGGTAGTCGTGTAAGGCGAAGAGGATAGTCCTCAGCTGACCAACCACTTCATCATCCATGGTATGCTCGAGTGCGGGATCAGCCTGACGAATGGTGCATATAGTGTAGTATATCATCCTCCTCATCCGCAGCTTAATACCAAGCGAGTAAATACTATCGATCGGATCTGCGAGGAGATGTCCCGTTACAGCAAAGAAGTGGAAAACAGTAAGGCTGGTGGTGGCAAAGTGTGGCATATACATATTACCTACTAATACAAGTAGTGGGACGATCCACCCTGTGATGCCTTGAAATGCTTCCCTGGCTGGGTAGGGAGTGTAGTCGTGGCCGAATTTTTCGTAGCAGTAGGAGACTGGGACGAAGACGCTATCGGGATAAGGGTGTACATCGTGCAGAATTGAGGAGTTGTTTACAGTTGCGAGCTCCTCTGAAAGGCCAGCGGGGGTGAGGTGAGTGCCCAGACTATTGATGAATGGTACCATATTGATGAGAGTCAAGAAGAGGAGGAGGGAATTTGACATCGATTCGGGGTGGACAGAGAGCGTTTGAATGACAAGGTTTGTTGGCCTAATCTTGAGGAAAGCTGGCTTATAAGTAAATGAATTTGATGCTGCGATATCGGCAAATGTGATAGGTATAAAATCTGTATATTTGTTTACAAGGCGTCCTAGTGCAGAAGTCAATGTTGGGTAAGTGCGCACGCGGGGATTTATTTTATCCGCAAGTGTACGTACGTCTGCAAATTGTTTTGCGTGGGTGGACGCAAATCGTTAGTCTGTTACACGGGATTCTAACCCCTGCATCACTGGCCGCCAGATATCTGCAGACCCATCAGGTCAAGTCTGGCAGATCTGCGGCCGGCCTGGGTCAAGAATTTCGTGGCCGGCCTTGGCATAGTTCGGCCTAAATCATGCTCTGATCTAGCCGGACGGGCCACTGTGTGCGCACCTAGAACCTAGAAGGTTAGTTACTCGACCTTATACCAGCGTGAGCACCATCCAATGGATGAGATCCCCAAAATAATGGTACCATATACTAGATGACGTATGTATACCGCCTTGGGTCATTTTATCAATGAACGTCATAATATTTTCTGTCTGTAGGGGTCGTAACGGAGGACCTCCGCCACAAAGCCATGTAACCGCACAAGTTCATTATAGGCGTCAACGCCCAGGATTTTTCGACATCTATGTTCACCATGGAGAATTGCCTCCTTACGCCTGACAGTAGCCCTCTGGGCAACACCTTGAGACGTATATCGTTGGAACTGCAATCATTAGTATCGCTTTTTGATAAAGTATATAGCATGTTAATAAGGACTGTCGGTCTGTTTAAGCATGTGTGCGAAAGAGTATCCGATAACGGTGTGGAATTGTCATAAATGCTGATTCTTTCGGCATCTGAAGGGTTCTAGGTCGGGTGTTCGTTATTAAACCTTTTACCACAATTTTCCCCCAATACACACCCCGAAGTTCCGCTAAACCTTTTGCGCCAAGTGGACCCTTACAATAGAGATTCTTGTGCTCTATTCCAATGCGCGTTATCGGAGAAGTATATAATACGTATAACAGAATTGCCGCGGTTATCAAGATCTCGTAACATGCACTGTCACCGATTCAGACGTCGACACGATAAATACATTAACACGAGTAAGAATGCTCAGGTTGCTCTTGAAGTTTCGAAGTCCAGAATGTCGCGCAATGTGTAGAAACAAACGAGTCGGCGGAAAATAAAATTTCACCACTCTCACTAGCACCACCGCTCCCATCTTCCACGCACTCCCATTTACTACCACCGCTTCATGGTTCTCCATGCGCCCACCGCACTTTATAACTTTATTAATGCTCTTAATATATGTGAGTTTACATATTGTAAAGGTTGGCATGGGGTGTGGTCTGGTGGCAGCAGGCTTGACCCCCACTTAGAGGTAATTAGACGGGGGATTGATTCCAAGGCTAAGGAGGCGTGTGGTTCATACTAAAGGTGACTTTTCGTTTCTCTAGTAAAATTCGCAGCCTTATTCAGATGTTCGCGTTCCCAAAACAATAGATCCTGGTGTTAGCTCACAGCCAGGGCTGTGCATGCATACATAGTGACATCATCCCTGCAAAATTCACGTGCTGTTGCATATTCAACTGCGTGCCGTCCGCCCAAATGATAAGATGCTAAGTAGCGGATTCAAAGATCACCCGCATTATTTCCACCATTTAGCCCCGCAGTTCGTATCCTGGGTCTACTCGGCCGGAAAAGCCATGTAAAAGCATCCGGAATCACTGAATATTATTCGACAGCGTCCAGGTTCCAACAAGTCCTGCGCACAAGTACGATGCACGTAGTCGGACGCGGCAGATGGCTGTGAACTTTGCTACATGTAATTTCTAATCAAATCACCCAGCTTGTCGATAGAATTTCAAAAATATGTGTACACGTTCTTCATCTCACAAAGGGTGAAGGATACACCTATCTACCCATATGCAGAAGCAACGTACGAAACGCTGAATCGTATGGGGTGCACATGCATTATGCACCAATTCGTGGATAGAGTGCCTCGTACTAGATTTCTATAGCGAAGACGATAGATTCAATAGAGTTCGGCGACCTCAACTACCGACCGCCGATGCAGATACCTGCTGCTTCTATCAATGCAACACCCTATAAAACTATAACGCTTGTGTCTGACGTGTGCGCGCCTTGGGAAACAGTTATGTATGGCGTTTAAGATGCATCTCTAGGGATGATAACCAGATTTTAGTTTCATCATGTCAGCACCTTTATCGATCCCGTATAAAGTAGCTGGACAGTACTAGGCCATTAGTTCTCAAGAAGTCGCATCCCCATCCCTCACCATACAAAATCTGTACCCACCGTACTCCACATCTTGGGATGATTTACAGAACACGAGAGAGCAGCTACTGGTTGACCAGAACTCCTGCCACTCAGGAGTGAAAAAAAAAGCAAATGGTGGAGTTCAGCCTCCCTCTGTTGTTCGCTCCGCTCCCTGATTCACCAGAAGTTCCACCCACCATAACCTCCCTATAAGGAGTGGGCCTGCCGAAATGCGGAAAATCTCTGCACATTTCGCACGCCCTATGCTAACTATGCATAGAATTAATGCCACCTACTAGACAAGGGGTTACCGACTGATAATCAAACTTCTCTTAGCATTGTGAAACTTTTGATAAATTGTTCCACTTTGAGTAGCTGGAGATGTACTGCAATGGAATTTCAGCAAGCGGACAATTACTGATGTATCATTTATTGCTTGGCGGTGAAGTAGTGCTACCAGCATTGTAAAAAAGGCTCTAAGTGCACTTATCGTTTCCAACTTTTTCCAGTTGTTAGGCGCATCTATCAACTCTCTTTCTTGGCGTGCTCAAAGTGGCGTTGCACTCATTGTGGTAATTACTGCACAAAGCCCGTACAAAGAAATTTGACTACGAGATTGATGCTATATATCGTTGTTGTGTGTCTGTAATCCGGTACATTTCCTAGCACTCTCAACAATTGCACACCTGAAGATACCTATTTATTAAGCGCTAGTCCCTAGCATAATTGGCCACATTAAATGTTACGCATAGTTAGCATAGCCACTGTACGAACTGTGTAGAGACAATGCGCCCGAAATGAGTACACTCAAGGGACTACTTCCGATAATCTCGGAAGAGAAAATGGAAAAAGATGAAAAAGTCTATACTCCGAGGTGTTAGCTGTGGTTTAGGTATGCAAATGATACACTCAACGTTAAGGGATTTTTTAACGTGGTTTAAATTCCTAAATATTTTATTATGTATGGAATTTATCCGCGATATATTTTGCCTTAGTTTTTTATGAGTGTTTGTGGTGTCGCAGCCCAGGAGGAGTGAGGACGGCGACTCCCTATAACTTTTCTTCAAACTTTATGTTCAGATCTAGTCATCTTGCTTTTGCTTGCAGTCGAAAATCTACTGTACCAGTCGCGAGAGATGGTCCAGAGACACCTAATCAGCTAATCTTTTCAGCACCAAATGCTACTAAAATGTTCAATCGATGGAAGAAGTTTCCACTGAAGTACTTTGTGCCAGAACCGATAGCCTGTGATATGTGGATGTATAGTACACAGTACGGAGGCAACGCTAAAAATCGTTATGTTTCGTTGGATGCTATAATACGCTGTTCATCGCCAAAACGTTATGTAAGTCTGTAACTGAAGCTCCGGGATTCCACCGGAAACAGCATCTACCAAGTACATAACCTTGCTGAAAATTTTCGGGTCAAATACAGAGCCACTCTAGCGCTGACCTGTAGAAACTTTTCACAAGTCCGTACATCGCTTGTGATAGATAACGTTTTATCCCAATCGGCCAGTGCAGTACCGCCTTGCGTTTGACTTTAAACTTCAAACGATAAACACTGACAGCTAAGTCTTGATCTTGTTTCTTTTTTCCATGCGCAGCCAGACCAACCATCCGCATGGATATAATTGCAAAGTAGCGACAGCTCGGTATTTGATCCAGATTTTATTCGACACGTAGATAACGCATAACTATGCATAGGGCTCAGCCTGTGGATAACACGCAATATATGCATCAGACAAACTGCATCGAGTGCATTGCGGCGCAGTATGTTTGTGGTTTTCATGATCGAGCCAATCCCTGGGTGATTTACTGATCGCCGTATTTGGTGCGGCTGAAAATTAAGAATGAATTTTCTGAATACGTGGTTAATGTCACTTAGTAAGCAAAACAGAAGCTTTGATAGCCTACGATACGCGTTGCCTCATTATAAGTGCAAGCGGGCAGTGCAAGCCAGATCTCTCAATGGACACATTCTGTTGCAGGTTGACAGAGAGGCAACCCTTCCAACAATTGCATCCGAGCACCTTAAAATAGAACATCTATTATCACCGATTTCAGGCTTGTCAACCTCACTTTGTATACACCACGTGACAAAAGTACTACTGCACACATAATTGACAAACACGCTAGAACGCCCCGCGTCCCAATATACAGCTTTTATGCTCATTCTATTCACCAAAGTCGCAGCATTAAATATTCTCACATAAAATCACGGTAGCTCAGAAATTGCGGATAACGAAAGGATTCACAAACACTCTCGAATCGATGACCTACTCTCTCATTTTCCTGACTCTCAGCTGTATCATTCCATCCATCTATTGCCTACCCATAAGCAAACTTACCCCCGCTGGTCTTGATAAGGAGCTGCAAAAAATTGCGGAAACCAACTCTATTCTACTAGATAAGCATCCCTATGATGGCGGCGTCTTTATCTCTCTTGAATACTGCTACCACATCTTCGGTCGGGACTACACGCCATACACAACCAGTGAGGCAATGCAGTCAATCACAGGATGGCTAGTACCTCTCTTCGTTCTAGTGGGCAATATGTATATGCCGAGCTTTTCGGGGATGTTGCAAAATATTCTACATTTTCTGGCCGTTACCGGTCATCTCCTTGCCGACCCTATTGACACAATTTGGTCATTGGGTTGTAAACTACAGGTTCGCCGCATAATATACTGGCGACTGGGTTCTGTCAATCCGGGTCTCAAACAAAAAGAACGTCGCGAACTGACAACAATCCTCTTCACCCTCCACGACTACCCTGACACTCACCCTAACTACTAGCGGTCGAACAGCAAGAGTCCTTGTCGAAAAATGGATGCGCAATCCGGAAGCTGTAGGGAAAGCGGCGAAACGTCTGAAAGACATGCGAGTCAAAAATACACGGCGGGTGGTAGTAGCGATTATAGTATACATCGCGCGGTTTTTACGGCATGGCAGAGGACCAAGGACAATCCACCGCTTAATTATCTACACAGGATCGCACTCAGAGAACTTTATTACTGGCTGTTATCTGCCATAGTGCTTTCCTGTGTTGCAGGAGGTTTCCCAACTGATCAGACCGCGAAGTGGGTGCTGGAAGACCACCATTTAGCAGACATCCTGGGCCTTACACATCAGGAGTTGAAGTCTTGGGAGGGCGGTACATACTCATGCGCAGTGGACAGGACGATGGATGCACGCAAGGCGTGGCTATTGCTGCAGGCATTTGTGGCTGTTGCTTTCAGCTGGGCTTCCGCTTTCGCTATGAGCTGGATCTCGCCAACTCCAGGCCTGGAATGCCGGAATATATTACAACTGTGTTATTGGATGATCTGGATGTTGAACTGCGGCATAAATTGGGCACTACATTGTGCAGTGGTCAGTAAGAATACCCGGTTGAAGCTATGGTGGCAATTGGTCATGGTTAAGGATTTTTTGATTGGAATGACGATGGCACTTGTGTTGTTTGCGGCTTTTAAAGGTAAGTCTATAGGCAAATAGAGAATCACAGCTGACAGATACTTGTAGGCTGGTTGAACCGATGTTGGTGCTATGGTTCGGTGTCTTGGTTGGGGACTGGGGGGTACGTGGATCTGAACATGAAGGAAAGGATCAAGGACCTGGCGCAAATGATATGTCCATTGATGGTCGCCGGGGCGCTTGCCACACAAGCGTTGCTGATTGTTATAATGTTATATTCCACGAAGTTGTCAAGGCCGAGTATCGGTTCCACTCGGCATCAGGAAGTAGAGAATGGCGGCGCCGATCAGCAACCAGTCAACTCAGGCGGGACCTTGGATATGTCAACTTCCGTTGAGGACAATCAAGAACAGAAGGACGACGAAAAACCCGAGGCAATGGTATCTATATTTGAGTACATGTAGCGCAATCGGGTGGTAAGCACGATACTATCTGCCAGACCGAAAAGCCTTCCGTCAAGTGGGCCGAACTGAGAGAACCCGCTTACACGACATGGGATTATTACAAACCGGGTGTTGTTGTGAGCCAGGTGGATCAATGCTCCTCGGAATGATGTCCCAACTTACCATTACCCTTGCACTAATATCAGAGCCGCACATCTAAAGGATATCCCACATGAACCTCGAAGGAAAAATACACTAGTTCTGTTCGTTCGGTGGTAGTTTAGCGTTTAGCATCTTCGCGCGGTAGGGAATCGCCAACTCTCACAACGACGACTGAAAACATGACAACTCATAGCAGGAGGAAACAAGCGCAAATGAGACAAGAGATACCAAGCCATTACTACGAAGTAATGATCCGTAGCGGTAATGCACCCGACAAGCACCTGAACCGACGACACTTTTGACAGCTATACTTATATATCGCGAACACAAACGGAGACTTACTGCCTGCTTCTCACTCACGCTGATTGCGATCGAATATTACCCGAATCGAAAACAACGACACCGATGAGTTACCGGCGGTGAAAGCCATCATACATCTTGAGCCTCTCATGCAATCGATTAATCGGTTGTCACTCAAAAGCTAAAGAAGGATGCCATCTTACAACGCTATAGCACAGTTATCTGAAGGTAGCGAACTTTTAAGATGTAGAGGGAGCAGCCTATGGAAGTCAAAAATGCATGACTGATGATGACTGTATTTAGTTTATGGAGGTGTGTGTTGTGTTTTCAGGGGATGGGTGGTGATTGAGAATGAGCCGGTCTAAGTCGGCCTCGGGGATTGTAGTCACGGGAATAAGACAGTATGCTTGACCGTGAGCGGCCGAGTACATTTATGATTATAAACTAAAAAATCTCTTGAACCCGTTCGTAGTGATTCTGATTATACTGAACTTGCTGACCTGAATCAGCTCTGACTCGCTGAACTTTGATCCCTCCAGTTCGCAAGTTTGCAAAGTTACCTTTCATTTATGTGTGCTCCTTAAATTATGATATCAAGTGCAAAACACGGATTGATTTTACAGCCAATGGCATGGCTGGCGCATGACTGGCTGTCATGAAGGTGGTGGAAAGACACAACCGCCATGGTTGAGGTGGTGGAGCGGGCTGCATAGCCATAAGATTGTTGACAATCTCTAAAGCCACGGGGCGATTTTTTTGGTCACTGTTCAGCCACTGGCAATCTACCCTTCAACCATCATACGTCTTTGCGGCTTTGACAATGCAATAACTGACATACTCCATCATCGTGGCTTGGAAGACATAATGTTGAGTATAAAAACCCTAATGTCAGGTCGCTAGCGAGCAGATTGGCGATAGGGTGACGGATTACATCGCGTGCTACAAAAGCCAAGAACCGCTCACCTTCTCTACGGAATACTACAAAGTCACTTCTATGACCTACCATATCCACTCGCTTATCAGGTACGCTCCAGATTAGGTTAGCATGATGAATCTCCTTATCTGGCAGCTGCCTGCCCTGAAGTTACCAAAGTATTTTAAATTCCCTGTTTCAGACTGAGCACTGCCGTTTTGGGAACGCCCACCCAATCGGGTACGCCAACCCAATCGGGTACACCAACCCAATCGGATACACCAACCCAATCGGGGGCGTACCTCATAAGTGAGTAGATACGGCATACTCAAAGGGCTGTTTCCCGAAAATTCTACGTATATGCGGCAGCAGGTGCAGCGTGAGCGGTGTGGCGAAGACGGTAGTGATGATGATGGTGGCTACTATGAAGTTGAAGCTTTGGGGGTGGTAGTGGCTGGCAATGAATAGTAATTACAACGGTACACACCGGTAGTGGAGATGGTGCTTAGTCTATACACCTCGTCTGTTACTCGGAGGTAAGATTTCCGTAAACAAAGACTACGAGCACTTAGCACAGAATATACAACCCGTATAAATAGTATTAAACAACGCAACTAATTTCTCTCATGCCTAGTGTGGTGACGAAATGATTTCGCGTGCAAGCTTACGAGCACGTGGTTAGACAAATTGGGAATGAAAGAAGCAATCAACTAATATTTAATAAAAAGCCATAAGGAGTCAGTATCTTTACTCATGAAAAAGTTGGATCTTTAGGAGTAATCTTCAAGTTGGTTGATCGAAAAAGCAAATATTAATGCACTTCGTATTCCGGTTACTTACCTTTTTATTGCTACTAGTATCGGTGGTGGCTTCGCTGCCCCCAGGATTCGAAATGTTGAGCATGGTGGACTTGTTATGATATCCGGCAGATCACCTAGACTTCTGCTGTGTTTCCACCACTGTGTATCTTGATTTGGTGCTGCTGTGTATCTGCTGCTGTGTATCTGTCGCTGTGTATCTGTCACTGTGTATCTGTTGCTGTGTATCTGCCGCTGTATCTACTGTGTTGTATATCTGCCACCGTATATCAACCACTGAGTCTGCCGTGTTGTATATCCACTGCTGTACCTGTCACTGTATATCCACCATTGTATATTTACTTCTGTAGATCCACCATTTTGAATTTGCCACACTGTATCTGCTGCCATGTATCTGCCACTGTGTTTGCTGAGTTGTATATCTGCCATTGTGTTTGCGATTCTATATCTACCAGTATGTATCCGTCACTGTGAATCTGCCCCTGTGAATGTGTATTTAAATGCGGTACTGTATATCTGGCACTGTATCCGCTGCTGTGTATCTGCCACTGTATATATATCTGCTCCTGTATATCTTCCATGGTATATCAGCCACTGTATCTACTGCATTGTTGAGAGTGATCAAGTACAAAGAAAGGTTGAATTATCTGTCATACAAAAGTGATTGTCTACCAAACTATCTAGTAGTAGAATCCATGCCATTATATGCCTAAGAAATTTGAAGTTCGCTGGAGATGGTAGAGTGGCGCTGGCAGTGGCGAATGGCGGGCAGCATGTGAAAATTTGGGAATGAGTCTATACAAATGACTCAGTGCATTAGCAATCACTCTCCAATCCGTGCTAGCAGCTTCGATGGCGTTCTAACAACTTGTAGGTCTTCAGGATAAATCCTGAGTCGACATGTGGGTATCCACCACTGTACCCGCCACAGTATCTGCCACTCCCACACAAGCCAAATGGAGGGAGTGGCCCCCTAGTGTAGTGGTATGGTCTTGCCACCACTATGCTGTTCTTTACGGGTTCGAATCCCGCCACTCCCCCCACCCGAGCAGACTCCTTGTGCCGAACAAGGTGATGTCGCACTGCATAGATGCAGCCGAAAGCGGACTCCCTGGAAATGCAGGTTGATGTCGCACGAACCGAGTTCCCTGTGTCAAACTCAACACAGGTCAAGCATACGGGAGATTAGTAATGGGGGTGGGCTAGGGGGAGTTTCAATGGCCTTGTGCCCTCCACCAGGTAGCGGGAAGTGGGAGGGAATGACTTTGCCTGAGTCAGAAGTAGGTGCTACGTGAGCTAGTTTGGCCGTAGCTTAGCCGACGGATGGACAGGAAGTTTCCGATGGACAGGGATAAAAATGTTAATTAAATGCCATGACCACCAGTGGTCGGCCGGCTTATGGTAACTTAGCTGGGCACCCCTTCGGGGTGAATGCAAAATGATTACAAACAAACAAACAAGCCAAATGGAACGATCACCTGACCAATCAGAATGCTTCGAGCAGACAAACGAAGTGTATAACTATTAGATAATGTAGAAACTATTTGCTCATTTATTACGGCCCAGCAATACCGCCCGGTACCACCATTCAGTTCCACCACCCAGCACCACCACTGTCACTACCATCAGTACTGCAGCCCTTATTCAGTCAGCCAATAGAGGTAACAGTTTTGCAAAACTCACTCAATGGGTTCATACCTTAGCATACCTCCCACCATTCAACATCCCCCAGCTACTTCGGGACCTCATGTACCAGGAATTACAGATTTGGTTTCTGAATTGGAAATTGTATAGTCACTTGTTGAAAGCTTTCCTGCAACTTTTGAATATATTTATGGAACCCCACTAATTACCTGTCCGCCAATTTAACTCCATGATAAGCCATATGAACTGTCTGGGGATATTCCGGATCTCAGTGGCACGATCCGCCGCACCGGGCGGGGATGATGTACAAAAGAGATGAAAAATTACTAATAGTGACTAACTAGGAAGGGTGAGTCTCCTTGTGTATATTTCCTAGGGTTTCTTATAGGGATCGTTCCTACAAAGGAATCCCCACAGGGTAGAAAGCCGGCCTACCTGTTCTAACCAATAGAAGAACCGGGAACGCTAATTTCAGAGAATGTTGGAAGTTTTGGATGGTGGAATTTTTTTAGATCCATTACGTTAGTTAAAACCCTCACACCGACTTTCCATTGTACGGTAATTCCTCCAATGACGGGATGTCGCTGTTTTGCAGCGAGCGTGCAAATCTGACCAGGTGTAGAAATATGTACACTCAGTACACTACCACCTCGGTGTTGTGAGCACTCTTTTCTTCTCGCGTTCCGACCAACCATAATTAAGGACATCCTTAGCTGAGGAATAGTAAGTTCACTTGTTTGAAGCGAATTCAAGTTCCCAGCCTTCCACAATCTCGCGATGTATATCGACAAGGCTAAGGTAAATCGCTATGAAGCATCTCATGATACTAAATACTGCATTACTGGGGTGAACTCGCGAGTTTTGTCGTTATATGCAGGAAGAATTTAGGCAGCTTCTATTTGTGCAACTGTTAGGCTGCCTTTAGTTAAAGACATTTAGAGCGTTCATTGCAAATCGGAACTGCTGCTGATTGCCGGGTATACGACCTGCATGAACTTCAACAATAGCGAGTTCACCGAAATAATACAATATAGAAAGGGGACTACCGCTAATTTAGGTTTATCTATACTTAGGGTTCTCAACCGTCTGTTCTGTGTGAGGCCTACATTGTCTAGCTCGCCTAGCCCGCCTTACCTAGCACCACAGAACTAGCTAGTTGGTTGAAAACAATGGTCAGGCCAGAGTTATGAGATTTTACTATGATCGCCCGCGTCATTCCCATCATTTTAGCTCGCAGTTACGTATTCTAGGTCTACCCGGCCGAAAAAAAACCACGTACACCCAATGCCATCTGCCATCATCGAATATCGCTTAATATTGTATATGGTACAATCAATTCTGACACCTAAATACGTACGATCACTATACACAGAAGCGATGGATAGTTGTGAACTTTGATTGCGCGCAATTTCTAACCAAACCACTCAGCTCGGTGACAGGATTTCAAAGCAACTAGTGCATGAGATCTTGCGATCAAGGGATGAAAAGTTATGTGTAAGAAGTTCCTACCTACTTATCTATACGTAGAGACCGACGCGATAAGCAGAATTGAATGGGGCACGCATGCATTACCCATATGAGGATGGTGTCTCATGTGTACATTTCCGTATTGATTCAATGGGTTTCGACGATTTAACTACCGGCCATCGACATATTGAGCTATAGGCACGAGTATACGCATCTAACGTCCGGTACCAGTAAACATGTATTGTGTCGGCCAAAAGAGATGGAAACAGCGTATTTCATCCGCAGAGAATGTTCTAGATGTGTTATGACGGGGAAAGTTTCCACTGCCGAATCATGTGCGAGGACGACTGCGTCTATATGCCCGGTGGATAGCACCATATGCGGGTAGATAACACAGAACGGATGTTACATTAAAGATCGTTGTATTTCCGTCGGATGCGCAGTTCATTCGCAACACGTATGACAGTCTGGACTGAAGTCCCGGAATTTCTCTGACACATCATCTCCAGACTGACAAATTTCTGGTGAGTCCTCTGAAAGATGACGTACAATCCCTTTCGAAAATTGCAATATTTCCATCGCATTTGATTTAAACTTCAAACAATAAGTATAGGCCCGGGCTCGCGCATTTTCTTTTTCTCGTGCGCAGCTACACTCAAAACTAGGGTGTGTATAATCGCACAGCAGCAGCTCAGTCTTGATCCTGATTTTATTCGACACGTAGATAGCACATAGGATCCAGCCTTGTGATCAGACAACATGATGCATAATACCAACTGCATGAGGCCTGTTGCAGTGCTGTATATTCACGGTTATGATCCAACCAATCTCACAGCCGGGGTGAGCTATCGAGCCCGCACCCTGCATTTGCTGCGGCTGAAGGCTACATATACCGTAGTACACAAGGTTTTAAGGTTTTTAGTCATATAGCAGGCTAACATAAACTTTGATTATCAACAATCACGTAGTTATAGCTGCTAACCGCCACGGGCTAGCACACCAGACCACTCATTATAAACGCATCTGTTTGCAGGTTTAACTCATCCCCTCCAACCAGGTAACTAATCACTACACCCACTAGAACACCTTAAAACTAAATAAACCTACATCTACATACCTCTCGTACGCTTGTAAACCAACCCCTAGTTTCGCGTGCAGAGGGGCTAGGATAGAGCTTCGTATCTCTCGGTCAATTGTGTTAAACCCTCACGGAATCATACATTAATGTATACTACCCAATCGCAAAAACTCCGCACACACCTAGGAAGTGCACACGCACTAGGATTCCATGCATACAAATATAGAGCTCTTTTCCGTCCTATTGACCAACTTTGTGGCCTCAATCACTCCCAATCCACATATAAGACTCCGTAACCTTGAGATCGCGGGTAACAAACGCATCCAAACTCACCTGGCAACTTCTCAAATCGATGGCATATTCTCTCTTTCTCCTCACTCTCAGTTGTATCGTTCCACTTATCCACGGCTGGACCAAGCTTTCTTCCGACGGACTTCTTGAGGAGTCGAAAAAGGTCCCGGGCAACAGCTCTATCCTACTTGATGTGCATCCGTATGATGGCGGCGTCTTTGTCTCTCTCGAATACTGTGAAAAAACCTTCGGTAGTCGGTTTACTCCATACCCGTTCAAATTGGCATTACAACTTATCATGGGGTGGTTGATCCCACTACTGACGCTGATTGGTAACATATATATGCCAACATTTACCAAAGCCCCGCCTCCTACTTCCAAAAATGCTTTTCAACCTAAACTCTCTAAGCACTCCACTTCCGAAAGCAGTGTTCAACATGAAGCTTCTCAACACTCCATTTCCAAAGATGATACTCCTCAAAACCCTGCTTCCGAAGACGCTATTCTACATGAAACTTTTCGGCACTCCTTTTCCGAGCATGCTGCTCAACATGAAGTTCCACTGCAGTCCTCTTCCGAACGCTTCATCAACATCTGGTACTTTCTTGCTGTTACTGGGCATCTCCTTGCTGATCCAGTTGACGCTATTTGGTCTTTGCTTTGTAAACTCGACGGTCGCCGGAAAATTTACAAACATGTTATTAAAGTGTCCTCCACCGATCCGCGCCTCGATGATCAAGACGTTCTTCATCTGGCAACAATTCTCTTTGCCCTCGATGACTACCCTGACACCCACGCCACTGACATGGGAACGGTGCAAGCCTTGAAAGATGGATTTGGAAAAAACCGCAAAATTGTGCGCCAAGCGGCGAAAAGTCTGATTGACCTGCATGTCAAAAATACACTGTATGTAACCCTCGCAATAGCGGTATACATTGGTTCGATTGTATCGGCTTTGGAGAAGTCAAGGAAAGATCCTCCAATTTTCTTTCTCCACACGATTGCTCTCAGGGAGCTTTATTATTGGTTGCTACCTGCCATTGTCCTATCCAGTATAGTAGGAGGGTTTCAAACAGACAGGACATCGAAGTGGGTGTTGAAAGACACTAGGGTTTTGACGATATTTCCGAAATTTAAACTGGAAAGGTTGAAACCTTGGAATGGGGGCACATACTCCTTTGCGGTGGACAAGAAAACGGCTCCACGCAAGAAAATTCTATGGTGCCTAGCATTTGGGGCTGTTGGTTGTGCCTGGGCGTCCGCATTCCTTATGAATTGGATATCACCAACCCAAGGCTTGGAGTGTAGGGGGATCTTACAGCTGTCGTATGGGATGGCTTGGGGGTTGAATAGTACGCTGAATTCGGCAATATATAGAAAAATAAACAACCAAGAGTGGAAGTTGGTGCGATCGTGGAAATGGATCATGGTTAAGGATGTTGTCATTTCCACGGCAATGTTGCTTGTGTTACTCCTGGCTTTCCAAGGTGAAACTTGCAGAACTATATGATATGGAGAATCACTGCTAATTGGTACTTGTAGGTTGGTTCAACTCATGTTGGTGCTACGGTGCGGTACCTTTGTTGCGGAGTGGCGCTTATGTGGATCTGAAAATGCAGCAAAGGGTCAAGAAACTGGCGCGCTGGATATGTCCGGTGTTGATCCTAGTGGCACTCGTCGCACAGTCTTGTTTGATTGGGATAATGTGGTATTCCACGAGGCTACCGAGCCCCTCTCACCATCGCTATCAGCAAATGGAGAACTCCAGCGACGATCAACAGGACAGCCCTGACAGAGACGATGAGAAGAAGGCTTTAACCCCAAACGAGAGCGAGGAAGCAAACGCCCCGGGTGCCACTGAGGACAACCATGAACAGGAGAACAACCAAGGACAGCGGGACAATCAGAGACAGGAGGACAATCAGGAACCGGATAACAGCCGCAGACACGAAGAACAGGGCGCTGATGAGAGGAGGGATACCGAGCCATTACTACCCAACAATGACCCACAACGACCATGGTCCTGCACACCATCCGAACACGGGGCACTTTTGACAAGCACAAATCATGTATACGACGAACAACGAGGTTCATACATAGCAAGTTCCATCTAGGCAGCACTTGAGCTTCCTACCAAACACCACCGGCCAAACGCAATACGATAACAAAAAGGCACCGACAGGGTTTAGAGCGTACCTCTACTGGCATAACGGCAGGCAATGAACTCACATCACCATGTTTGAATACAGTTGATGGTCTTCATCTAGAGGCCGAAGGGCCTTCAAGACACTGTGGAGACATGTATCTATAGCCCTTACCAAACAGGCTTAGCAATCGCAGTTACCGATGTCGACCCTACAACGAACCAAGATTTATTGTTTATTTCTCCTTCAGTCCCACACGCTGATCGAACGTCAATAAACGAAAAATATGATATCGATGGGTGATAAAAGCTCTCCTATGCCCCTATGAACCCAGGTTTCTTACCCGTCCACCCCACACACCTCTCCTAGGACCGTCCACTCTATTCAACCTCGTTGTACTCAGGAGGACTCTACCGACGTGACGGTATTGTACCGGTCTCAAAGCAAAATACTTAAGGCTTAAGATGGATGATGTTGACATGGCTGCGGGTATCGAATTCTGGTAGAGGAGATCGCTGAGTGCGGCACTAGAGACGGCAGAGAAGTGATGGTCGGAGTTGCGGACGAGCTGGAAGAGAACGCAAACGGAATGGCTGATGAGGTAGCACATCCACCTTACAACGCAGATTACGATGCTGGATTAGAGAAAGATAGATAGGAGGATCTGGGGTTGATGATATTCACACAATCCCGGCAAATACCGGGTTTAGAATCACATCGCACATGGTGATGTTGGTGGTGTTCATGGTCTTGTCGTGGCAGTGCGCATGAATCTAAAATATAGTTAGTCAGCAGATAGAACAATGGGTACGTTCTGGCATGTGTATACTGTTGAATATCTGGTGGCGAGAGTGCCAACGGTGGCACAGGTGGCACCGGCATACACGAAGATGCTCTGTATATATCTCGAGACTTTCTCCTTCTCTTTTCTCTCTACTATCTAATATATATACACTTGGTTTGTCGGCTCGGAGCATTCTCATTGGTTGATGGTGGTACGTACCATCTTACTGTGGCAAATTACGGAATGATCATTGGTTGGCAGATGGTCTTTTTCGGTCATGATTAGTGAACCGTGGCGCTTTGCTTGAGTGTGGCACTCACAACTGCTATTAGTCAGCAATCTGAGCAGGCTAGACACAATCTTGGTGGGCTGGCTCTGAACCTGCTGCAAACAATCTAGACATGTTGGTGGGATGCGATCTGGACATGCTGGCCCTCTGGTAGTTCGATGTGATCTGCACAGGCTGGCTCTCAAATGTCTAGAGCTGATTCAGATGGGCTTGCTCTCTACTGGCTGGAAACAATATGGACAGGTTTGGCTGGCTGGAGGTGATCTGGATGAACTGGATCTCAAATTTCTGGAGACGATCGAGACGGGGGGGTGCTCTGGATAGGCTGCCTATCTGCAGACTAGAGGCATTTGAGATGGGCAGGCCTTCAGCTTGCTGGGTACGATTTGGACTGGCTAGCTCTCTCCTGGCTGGACACGGTCAAGATAGAATGGCTGTTGGCCAGCTTGAGATGATCTGGATGAGCTGACTCTTGGGCAACTGATTATGATTTGGATGAGCTGACGTTGGTCAACTGAAAATGATTTTGCCGGGCTGACGTTTCGCTGGCTGGGAATAATCTAGACAACCGTGACATACTCACTCTGAGATGGTTCTTCGCTAGCTGGATGCGAACTGCACAGGCTGGCTTTCAGCCGGCTGGATGCAATCTGGACGGACTAGTGCTTGGCTGGTTGTATTTGATGGCTCCCGGCTGGCTGAATGTAATCTGGATTGCCACACACTGTGCTGGCTGGACGCAATCTGGATGGGCTGGCTCTCAGCAGGCTGGACGTAATGTGAACCGGCTGAGTGCTGGCTGGACATCACCAGTTTCGAGGTTTGGATTCTTTTTTACTGATGGGGGCGGCTAAGCTGCTACATACCTAGCAGTTCATCTATGCACACAGTTCTCCCTTTGACATCGTGATACATGCTGTTAGCAACCAGATGAGTGAGGTGGATGACAGATAAGTTGCGCATCATAGTGTTAAATCAGTGGGCAATCTTTATAGAATACATATCAGTAGCTATTGTTATATTTTATAATGTAGGTAGTACCTCTACTACCGCATCAGGTAGCCAGGTGATGATATACTATCCGGTGCCACCTCAGGTGTAAGTTCCTCTATCATACAAGGTACGGTGGCGGCTTTACCGCCCTTTGGAGGTACCCAGATCGATCTCCAGCCCAGCCCACCCAGAGTTGTCATATTCAGCAGCTCCTATGCTTTCAGATGTACATGGCTCTAACATACTCCTACAATTCGAATGTGTTGGATCATCTCTTGGCCAGCTCCCAGTGATCTAAGTTCAGGTGAGTCTCTATTCTTTCTGTGGCTAGAGCAAGCATATTGGCACCAGGGAAGATTCAATCCACTGGGTAACTCCAATCAATTAAAGGTCACTTAAGTCCATGAGTTTTGCTCTGATCACAAAGTGTTCTATACACATCAGCAAAAGTGCAAATTGACTATAGACTGGGCTATCCGCACATGTGCAGCTCATAGCAAGGTTCCCGTGGACCCCTGCACAATGTGCAGTCTATAGTCATCCATAGTTGGTCGATGGACAGCTGTGTGTGGGCCTATGAATGTATTTACGGCCGATGGGTATATGAGTGGACTACCATCAGACTGATCTTGGCCTTTGCATGATGGCAGGTTCTATGCTTTTGGTAGAATGGATATCAGGATATCCGGTGGACATGCTGAGCACACTATGTTCCAAAATGACTACAGGTATTCGGCTGCTATGTGAATAGAGAACCCTGTAGTGCCGCTTGATATAGAGTGGATATTCAATAATTGCACAATGGGTGCGCAGCAACTACAAGTTTAGCCCGCACTAAACGTCATGTATGAGAAACTCCTGCCTGAAAAAGGATGGATATTCTGTGACTGCATAATAAGCATGCAGCAACTAGAAGTAGAGTCCACACTAAACCTATGAAATTTCTGAATGGGCATCAAATGCTGCGATTCGTATATTCACTGAAAATCCACATGAACTTTGGCACAATGGTCAATGAAGCTCTAGTTGAACTATGGCACGATTTCCTGTGGAGGGATGGCATGATGATCTTAAAGTTGTTATAGTCTACAAAGGTTATTGCACAATGTTGAGTCAAGCTATGGTAAAATGGTCCCAGTGTTGCAGCAGACGATGTGAGCTATGGAACTATGTCCGGTGGAGCTAGGGCATGATGCTTAAAAATTCCCGGTGGCTGGAAGGTAGCTACTGCACAATAACATTTACACCAAGATAATGAATACAATACTGTTAGCAGCACGTCTCATCCATTGGCCAAACCGTAACCCCACACCGTAAAAAGCCAAACCATAACCCACACTGCCAAAAGCCAACATGTAACCCACAATGCAAAAAGCCGAACTGTAACCCGCACTGCAAAAAGCCAAACCATATCCCCACATTGCAAATCTAAATTCCATTGCTAAGCGAAACCTACAGATGCCATTCTCTCGAACCTTACCAGCAATACCACCCCAGGTGTCGAGCATTCTGCTGTGAACTAGTTAGCATGATGCACATGATGTTATGGCCCAAAGGAATGGTAGTACAATGGAAGGGACTCTGTGAGGAAGGGGAAACATTCATCACGCAGTACACGAAAACAGGGGCAGGAATGAATGAAATGGAAGTCATTTATTTAAGAATCAACGAAAAGAAGGTTGTAGATTGGATGGGAATATAGGTTCAGGTATGTGACTAATCTGCAAAGAAAAGCGTCGGATGAGGGTGTTAAAGGAAGTGTTGTGACGTGAGATGTTGTGACATGAGATGTTGTAACGTGAGATGTTGTGACGTGAGATGTTGTGACGTGAAATGTTGTGATGTCAGATGTTGTGACATGAATAGAGATAAGCAGAGATTTTTTGGTGGAGTGAAAATGCATAGGAGAATGCTCGGACGGTACATCGAAGCATGGTACATAATTGCAGGGTGCCAGACGATGTATATACAAATAGGGGTAGTTTTGAGTTGGAGGATTTTCTTTTCCTCTCTCCTTGCTCGTTCTCTTGTATCACAAAGCATAGTACGACTTTGGAAATGATCTTGACACTTGCCTTTGGCTTGTTTCCTTGATATGAATTTCATGTTGAGCCGTACAACCTCAATATCACCTACCTCTGACCCCGCCCATTACACTAGAACAAGACCCTTATAACATACCTGATATTGGATGTTTTGTCAACATTGCCTGACCCCTTGTTTTGATTATTGTTGGTATCTATTCAAAGAAACTGACAGCTACATTACGATCTACATCGATTGCAGCCAAAACCCCAAACGCCAATTTGTGCCTACACCCTGTCAAAGGTTGTAAGTACTGCCGAGAACCGTGTTCCACCTCCTATTAGATGTACCTAAGCCCCGACCACTACTATATTCACATCTCTGATGATTGCGTGGATATCTGCTGACTGCTTACCTGATTTACTATCTACCACTACCCCAATTAATCACCATATTCGAGTTCAAATGTATGACACTAATTGTACATCATGAACAATTTGGTTTAATCTTGCTGGAACTCTTTGTTCCGTTTCCGAACACGGACCCCTGAATGCCTTTCAGACTATGGAAGCATTATTGAACACCGAGGTGAACGATACAGTTCTACCCACTTATTAGTGGGAACTATCAGACATTCCTAGTTGGTGGAATCTTTCCTGGACGGAGGCCTAGAGTTAGATGATATTGTGTTTTGGAACAGCTGGACGTAGTATTGGGGAGCCAACTCTCGGTTTAACTGTGATCGTGATATTCCTTGCTGGTGTGAAGTATACGACTGCGTGAATACGCAATCAACCGAGGGACACGCCGCAGCCACAGCAGCAACAATAACAGCAACGGCAATGCCCGCAGAGGTTCCACTAGTAGTGATAGAACCCCTGACCCACACTCCTTCTGAGATCGAGCAAGTCAATTGTCATTGGTGAATGTGTCTAATCTGTTGCGATGTCAGGATCACAGGAACTATGGTCGCCACTCCTCTCAGTTGCAGATCAAGAGTCTCTCAATCTGATCCTCGGAGTTGACATAGGCAACACAAATCCCCAGGAGATCGAAGAATACCTCGGATTGGCAGAACAGATCCTGTGGAGGATGGCCCAGTACTCCCAGCCATTACTGGTATTGCAGAGGGTGTGCAGCCACCCGAAGGAAATAGCCCTACTGCAGCGACAATTGGTTGATCTCCAGATCCAACAACACCTCCCTCCCCCAGACTGCGACCGCTTGGCGTACAGTCCCACGAGCGAGGGTCTCCAGAATGACCTTGAGGAGGCCCGGAGAATATCTCGGGCGGAGTGGACAGCTGTGGAAATACGGCAACCGCTCGATGCGATGACGAATGACATACGTCAGTCTGTGCAAGAAGTCTTCAATTCAAGGATGTAGTTAGGGAATGTGTTATGCTAGGCCGGTTGGGTAGCCCCAACACCCCGCCAGCCACGAGAGGAACAAGGACAGAAATTTCGCGACTCCCTGGACTTTACAGGAACAGAAAGAGGACAGCCCCGATACTGCATAGCACAACACTGGCAGGTTGTACGACACAAGTCCATGAATTTCCCTGATGAACAATCCAATATGTGGTACTGTTTTAGCCGGCTGAGGGGGGTCCCCTTGGGCCTGATCCTGCCGCAGGTATAGGAGGATAGAATTATAGGGCTGGCGGACATACCAGCTTCCATACAACTCCTGGAAGGAGTGTTTGGGGATCCCAACTAGGTAGCTACCACAGAACAAAAGATGAGGGAGATTAAACAAAAGAACTGTAAGTTCTCTCTGTATGATGCAGGGTTCGAAGTTATTGCTGCAGACCTTGACTGGAATGCTTCAGCTTTGAGGAATCCCCTGAGCATGGGGTTGTCCGAAGAGATGAAGGACAATTTCCACTGCAGCAATATGCCAGACGAGCTGGCAGTAATCGTGGTGGTCTGCTCGAAACGGGACAACCAGATCCAACCAAGAAGGGCTGAAAACGCCGCCATGAAATCACGATCGAGTGGAGGATATATTCCTTCACCTAGACCCCCCACTCCCCTGAAGGATCCAGCAGCGGCACCAGCAGGAATGGTGAGAGGATAAATGTGACCAGCGTTGATGGACCTCAGTGCGGGCAGAGGAAGGATCTCCATACAGGAGAGGGCAAGAGATATCCAGATGGGAAGTGTATATTTTGGGGTGGGATTAACAACAGGGCGGTAGAATGCGCAGCAAGGAACAAGCCTCAGAGGTTCAAGGCAGCTGGAGTGGAGATTAAAGCAGTAGGAACAGACGAAGGTTCTGATGGAAGGGGAAAAGCGGTAGTCAATTTGGGAAAGGTGACTCCCTAGTTGATGGAAAATGTTTTGATTCAAATATTTGACAATGTGTTAGAATTTGACGGTTTTCAATTAGCAAGGTGGAGATATCGGAAGGTTCAATGGAGAGAAAGAATTTAGTTATAACATGCTTGGAAACCATTCAAGATCAAGCGATTCCAACAGATGCATTCATTGACTGTGGAGCCAGAGGCATTGCGTTTATGGATCAGGAATGTGCACGCCACCATAACATACCACTATAATAACTCAAGGAAAAAAGATATGATGAGGTCATCGACGGAAGGACTATAGAATCAGCATATATTACTCCTATAACCAAAGTTGGAATCACAATACAAGACCATAAGGAACAGGTCCCCATGTTTATCACAAAATTGGTACATTATCCAATAGTACTTGGGATTCCATGCTTAAGATTGCACGATATGGCCGTATGGTTTGCTTCCAATATTGTCACCTTTGGGTTCCAATATTGAACAACACATTGCCATGATGCACCAGTCATGGTGCAAGGAGTAACAGAGGAACCCCCAGAGCCTGAGTACGAGGAGAAACCCTTGTGGACAGCGGATATTAAGAAACCGAAATCTTTCCGAGGAAATATCCTTATGGTAAATAGGGCTTCCTACATTAGAAAGTGTAGAAAGCAGAAGCTAACTATTTTCTGGGCCTCGCTCTGTGAGGTCAACAACGCTATCGAGGGTAAAGATTTTAAACAGTGACCACCAGAGGAAGTGATTCCGATACAATGTCATGAATTTTTACCAAAATTTACCAAAGTTTTAGCAGATAGGCTGCCACCCTATCAATCAGGGATTGACCATGAGGTTCAATCGCAGGAAGGAAAAACACTGACATGGAACCCCTTTATAACATAACTAGGGAAGGATTAGTGGCTATGAAGGAATGGCTTGAGGAAAATGTGATGAAAGGGATTGTCCAGCATTCATCCACCCCATTTGTAGCACCATGTTTGTTCGCAATGAGACCACGGGGGGGGCTGCGGTTTTGCATCTACTACCGCGATATAAATGGAACATCAATGAAAAATAGGTATTCCGTTCCACTGATGAGAGAAATTCTGATCGTATTACCAGAGGCGAAAATATATACGAAGCTGGCTGTGCGAGGGGCATAAAATCTTCGTAGGATTGAGGAGGGTGATGAACATAAGTTAGCCTTTTGCACCAGGTATGGATTATTTGAACATCTGGTAATGCAGTTTGGAACAACCAACGCATTTGCAGACATCCAAGGCTATATAAATAACCCAATCTGTGAGGCTCAAGATAATTTTGCATTCCCTTACCTTGATGATATCTTGATCTATAGCAACACGGTAGAGGAACATGAGGGACATATCAAATGCGTCATGGAGCGACTTCTGAAACCAGGGTTATATCTTAAACCAGAGAAATGCGAGTTCTATAAAGAAAAAGTATAGTACCTTGGACTTATCATATCAATAAATGGGATTTCCATGGACCAAGATAAGGTGGATACCATATGAAATTGGTCAAGAGAAAAGAAAACAGGCAACGGACGACTTAATACCCTCTTTGAATTTCATTAATTTCTTAGATTTTGCAATTTGTATTGAAGGATTATTAAGGGATACTCGTAGTTGGCCGATCCGCTAACACAATTAACAAAGATAGATGTACCTTTTCAGTCGGTTGAAGATCAGCAAATAGCATTCGCAAGGATGACTACAGTTTTCAAGACACCACCAATCCTCCGACATTTCGATCAACAATGGGAAGTAACCACAGAACCTGACATGTCTGATGATGAATCTGCGGCAGTGTTATCACCGAAGGATGATCACAGGATATTACGTCCTGTAGCATATTTTTCAAAGACACCTACGCCTGCTGAATGCAATCACCATATTTATGATAAAGAACTCATGGCAATTAATAGGGCTCTGGAAAAATGACGACCAGAGTGTGAGGGTGCGGCCTGTAAATTTCAGCTGTTAACAGATCATAAACACCTGGAGTACTATATGACAAAAAGGTTGTTCAATAGGAAGCAAGCATGATGGTCTGAGTTTCTATCCACATTTGATTACGATATTGGATATCGGCCGGGTAAATCTCCTGGGCAAGCTGATGCATTGGTTAGGAGGCCTGGAGACCTCCCTGAGGGGGGGATGAACGATTAAAAACGATGGAACAAGGGGTCTTAATACCAGATACTCTTCCAGAACAGTTACGAGTATTGCCAAACGACATGGTACGAGACATAACAATCCCAGAGCTCTTCGAAGAAGGATATAGGGAGGATCCATTTGCCATCAAGGTACTCGTGGCCTTGAGGCAAGGACATACTATGAAGGAAATTACAGTAGCAGAATGTACGGAAAAAGATGGTTTCCTCTATTATTGGGACAGAAAGTACCTCCCCAGGAATGACGCCTTACAGTTGCAGCTCATTCAGGATTGTCACGATATGACATTAGCAGGACATCCAGGAAGGGCGAAGACTTTCGACCATCTCAGCACACAGTTTTACTGGAAGGACATGCGAAGACAGGTTGACAGATATGTAAGGAATTGTGGGGAATGCCAAGGCTCCTGAACGACCAGACACGCGAGCTTCAGGGTGTTACGACCGTTGGGTATTCATCGGCAAAAGTGCAAATCGACTATAGGCTGTGCTACGCGCACACGCGCAGCTCATAGCAAGCTTCCCGTGGACCCCTGCGCGACACGCAGCCTATTGTCATCTATAGTTGATTCATAGAGATGTGCGCGTGGGCATATGAAACTATATACGGCTGCCGGCCAGAGATGGACCTATACCAGTGTTTACTGCCTGCTGTCTTCGCTGATATACCGGTACTGTACACGCTATCGCTGCGAGTCCACATGACAGCCAGCGATTGAAAGCCTGCTCTAGAGCCTGCTTGAAAGCACGCTTGGTAGCCTGCTAGATAGCCTACTTGAGAGAGCCGCGGGTGGGTGAGCCGCGCTTCGGGAGGTAGAGTATTACATGAGAAGCTTTTGGCCAATGGCAAACTCTGAGTTTGTGGAAGCTTTGGCTAATGGAAGGCTCTAAGTCTGTGGAAGCTTTGGCTAACAGAAGGCTCTAAGTCTGTGGAAGCTTTGATGCTAATGTTGACGTAGCTAACCTACTTTTCTAAATGCTTCTGGTGCTATGATCACCATCACCGACACCATCACCATCGCCATCATCACCATCGCCAACATCACCATCAGCCCCAGACCAAATGTGCACACATACGCCCACAATCGGTGGAAAGCGGGCAGTCGTTTCCGTATGAATATCTGAGTCAGAGATCTGCTCTCCCCAAGATCCAATTGTCTACCTTTCCTGCAGTATCTCAGGCTGCAATTGTCAACACCATGACCGTTAGGCATCGTGAGATCTTGTCGTGGTGGCCGCACTAAAGATAATGTTCAGACTAGGATATCAACCGACGTCATGATTTCAGCCAACATATGCCGCCTTCCACCTGCGACCCGCCACATGCCACACGCCACACGCCGCCTACCACCCACCAAACGCTGCCTGCCATACGCCACCAGCCTCACGCCTCCCGGTGCATGGCGTCTGCAACTCAGCAAGTCTCAGATCGAGCATGCAGGAGCATACAAGGGAGCATATAGTCAAGTGAGATTGGGAGTGTACCATCGAGTGCAATTGGGAGAGTACTTGAGAGCGACTGGGAGGTGTACTTGGGAGTGTATTGAGAGCTTGCTTGGGAGCGTACAGTGAAGCAGTCTGGGAGTGTTATCAAGCGCAATTGGGAGTGTACTTGAGAGAGTGCTCGGGAGAGTGCTTGAGAGCGTCTTGAGCGCTTACTTGGGAGCATACAGTCAAACAGGCTGGGAGTGTGCCATCGAGTGCAATTTGGAGCGTCCTGGAGAGCATGCCCGGGAGTGTACTTGAGAATGTACTTGAAGGTGTACTTGGGAGTGTAGTCGGAGTGTACTTGGGAGCGACTTGAGAGCTTACTTGAGAGTGTGAGTCAAGCAGGCTGGGAGTGTGCCATGGAGAGCAAATGGGAGCGTACAGTCAAGCAGGCTGGGAGTGGTCAATCGAGTGCAATCAGGAGTATACTTCAGTGCGTACTTGGGAGCGTGCAATGAAGTGCATCTGGCAGCTTGTTTTCAAGTTTGTATGCAGTGTGATGTATAGTATGCAGCATGATGTATAGTATCCAGCGCACAAAATCGCATGCGTATCATAGTAATCTATTCAACGCATAGCTCCATAGGACTTCATAGTGCCACGCGTCAAATATGCTATGAATTACCGTCCCGAAAACAGCTTCTCGATGAGTTACGCATCGTGTATGGTCATTTTTCCCTGTGTCCCAGAAAAACCATGGGAGGATTTGTGGACGGATTTTATAACAGGGTTACCGGAGTGCGAGGGGTTTGATGCGATTTGGGTAGTGATGGATCGACAGTCAAAGATGAGACATTTCGCACCCTGCCGAATGACAGTGGATGCCTGAGAGTTAGCGGAGATGTTCATAATGGAAGTAGTAAGGTTGCATCGATTCCCCAGGACAATAGTATCTGACAGCAGACCGGAATTTGCGGCAGTATTCTGGGAACACCTGTGCGAACGCTTGAAGATTGACAGGTAATTGTCAACTGTATTCCGCCTGCAGACTGACGGACAAACTGAACGAGCAAATCCAGGCATTGAACAGTATCTCTGGATTTTTACCAGCCACCAGCAGGAAGATTGAGTTAAGTGGCAACCATTGGCAGAGTTCGCGACGAATAATGGGGTTTCAGTAACAGCGAAGTGTGCTCCCTTCTTTGTGGTTACAGGGATAGATCCTCGGATGACATGTCGCGATGTACAGGAAGAATTCCGACACGTTAGGAAAATGGATGCGGATATAGTCCCAGGGCAGATGCAACAGATCTATGAACACCTGAGGCTTGAGATGAGAGGAAGCAAGGATATTGAGCTGGAAGGGGCGAAAAAGAAACAACTCAGAGGACCCAATATTTGGGCCAGGAGACTTCATGGCTGGATGCCTGACATATACGAACTACGAGATTATGCTGAAAGCTGCATTGGCAATGGCTGGGACCCTATATGGTGGTGAAGCAGGTCTCCCCTTATGCCTTCGAGTGAGAATTGCCAGCAGGGCTCCAAATACATCGAACGCATCATGTTTCGCTCCGGGAACTAGTTCCAAGAGATTCACTGCCCGGACAAGTGGCATCACCACCCCAGCCAGCAGCGGTGGACAGAGATCAGGAGTACCAAGTGGAACGTGCGGAGGACTCCCGCACATATAGAACCTAGTTACAGTACATAGTCCGCTGGACAGGCTATGAGCAGGTGACTTGGGAACCCACAAAGGATGTCGATGGGCTACAACTACAAGGATTAGATAGTATTAATGAACAGTACACCGAAAAATCCGGACTCTTTGAAAAGAGTCTCGGAGGACCTCGACCATATGAGGGGGATACTGTTATCGCCCAAAGAAATGGGGGTACGATGGAAGGGACTTTGGGAGGCAGCGGAAACATTCATCAAGGGGTACACAAAATTTGGGGAAGGAATAAAGGAAATGAAAACCATTCATTTAGGAATCAACAAATAGAAGATACTAGATAGGAAGGGAAAATAGGTACTCGCGTGAAACTTATCTGCAAAGATAAGCGTCGTGTGAGGATGGTGAAGGAAGTGTTGCAACATCGGATGTTGTGGCGTGATTAGAGATAACTTAAGTGTTGATGGTGGAGTGTCCGATCATAGGAGAATACTCGGACTGTACATCGAAGCATGGTAAAACATTTGAGGGTGGAGGACGATGTCTATATAAAGAGATGTTGTTTTGTGTTGGTGAATATCATTTTCCTCTCTCTTTACAAGTTGTTCCCTTGTATTGCAAAGCATAGTACGACTTTGGAAATTATCTTGACTCTTGTCTTTGTCATGATTGCTCAATTCAAATTTCGAGTTGAGCTGAATGACATCACTATCACCTAACTCCGACCCTGCCTGTTTTACATGACCTCAGGTATACTTCCTTACCATACAGATGATGGACATCATTCAGAGTCATCCGAGGCTTACCACACCTCTTAAGCTGTGACTCGTTTCTTCATCTTATGGAACTTCTCCATGCATGCCAGGAATACTTTCGATTTTGGGAGACTTATATGTTGAACCACGTTGCTGTTTTGCCATCCGATATCAAGAACCTCATATCCAATTAAGCCCATGGCTATATCTGATGATTCCAGCGTTGTATACACGCTATCTCACATCTCCTGATGCCTCACATATATTGCTGCAATGTTCAATTATTGAGCAGAAACAATTGGAAAGCTAACTCACCGCCAGCATTTATTGAGTTAAATCTCATCGTGTGTACAGGCTTGCCAGTGGCAATGTAGGTGTGGAGATGCCACTGGAGAACTGTTGCCATTAGACAGATGAACTCGGGTAATATTTGCGCTGGAAAGTGCAACTCTTTGAACTCCAGGGATTTGTTCACTTCGAAAACACAGTGGTAAATGGCAGTGGCGATGTAGGTGCTAAAAAATGGCTTCTTGTGAGTCTCAGGGTGAATATAAACATTATTCCTGCCAGTAGACGTATGGTACCTGCCTCCTTGTCTGTCTTCCAAAAGATATAGCGTTCATTATCAAGTAACCACATCAGCAACAACTCTAGATTCCCTCTGAAACACCCTGGTGTTCCGAACGGCTCTGATGGCTCTGACGGGACCTTGTACCCTCTAACGGAGAATTACATGCTTCCGGTCGCCGAAGTGACGGGTCGCGTTGCATAATTACCTCAATGACTTTGGGCCTGGTATAGGCCCCATCAGAACGACACGTGTGTTACACCCTTCGCAGGGGCTGCAGTTATGCTGTAGCCGTTTACACACTGCCTGGTGATGTTTATGCCATTCTTCGGCCGTTAGCAACATTTCTTCTCTCTGCTCTTGCTATATATTGGATGCCACACTCGCCCCATATATGTTAGATTTCAGAGTTTGTCACATATTGCAATACAGTCTTCGCGTCGGATCCATTGCTTGCCGTTGTATTTGCTTCGCCATTATCGTATTTTACAGGTCTGAAATATACAGTCCAATCTTAACACTCTCTAGTACTATGCGCTCAGTCCTCCACATTCTGCGTTGATTCATCGTCGGCTTGCGATACTTCTTCCTGCTCAACTGCATCTGCATCGTCACCATCTTTGCCCTCATATCTTTCGACATCACGGGTTCAAAGTTCAAACATCGCCAGTCCAGTCGCGGGCCATCATCGCCGGCTGGCAGTGGGGATGGCATCGCACCTGTCGGGTTCATCACCTTCATCTTCGAAATCCCCGCTGCCCCCTGGGCTCCCGAAATGAAGTTTGTCATGTGTGCAATTGTTGTCTATGGGGATGTTTGGGTCAGTGCTTCCGATCTCAAGCTCCTCAAGCGCCACTTGGGAGGCCAAATTATGAAGAGGAATAGCATTGTCAACACGCGCGGCTTCCACGCTGATCACCACGGCAGGCATTGTGTTCTCCACCTGTTGGATCTGACTCTTGACTGTAGCAAGATTGTTGTTATACACCCTCTGTTGATAGCTCTCCGGTGGTTTGTTCCAGGCATTCATCAAGAATGTATATGTGTCTGCAACGCCAGGCGAGGGTAACAACTTGTGACCCGTTGCAGCGCAGCAGGATGCGTTGTTATCACCGTGATTCGTGTAATCGAACAAGTTCAAGCGATCAGGTCTGTCCATTTTGAGCTTTGACTTGGAAGCTTTCGGATGAATGGCTTTGTTCTTTTGCCACACCAGGAGGACATGGCGCAACGCAGTGCAGGTAAACATGATCGGTGGCGAGGGTATATGACCGTCCTTGTCGTCAATCGTGGAATTATAAAATCCATCAGCATACTTACTGCGGTTATTCTCCCGATGATGAAATTTGATGTAGATACACCGCGGGATTGCGTCCGCCAAGAAGTAAAGCGGACGCTGGCCATTCGTTTGCAGCGTTCGACACTTTCTGCGTTGGATGTGGACCACGTATACCACCTTCCACATGCTCTGCTATGAGAAAATAATACTTAATGTCAGGCAGAAGGGACTCAATGAATTCCAAACGCTCTGCGTCGGATTCAAAGCGTTCGAGATCATATAGCTCTGCTATATTGTCCCTCGCTGATTGAATAAAATGGGATTTAACCTTATCGACTTGTGCGCGAACCTGGTACAGGTGTGAGCGTGTAATATCCAACGTGGGCCGTTGCTTCAGCATAACTCTTTCAAGGTCTCCTTTGTGCGTGCCTCAAATGCTATGGACCAAATGTTGTTTTACTGCATGGCGGTGTTCCAGTACATCTCTATTATCTACCAGTGAGGGGCTTCAGCTAATGCTTTCGCAACGCGTCCCGTTGCATAACATACCATCTTCAAGTCGCTTGCACTCATAAACGGCCGTCAGTGCCACATGTAGAGCTCCAGGAGGCTGTCCGTTGCAAATACAAGACGCGTCATGTCGGAGTGACCAAATCATTGGATGCTGCGACTGCCTGGGATCACTGATCGAGGTGTAGACACCGCGCGCGTTTGCAATTGCCACTGCGTGTAAAGGCATACGCCCATGTATGGCCTCGTAGGAAGGTATATCAGTAGATACGGTTGCAAACGTGGATGTCAATATTGTAGAGTAGTATACAGGTAAGATTATCGCTAGAGATCTAAGGCTCGTGGCGAGCCGACTATATAATGCGGGTATTACCCGGCCTTGGACACGTCATGTGCAGCCGTGCCATTACACTATCCCCCTATTTAGGTGCAGACCCCCTGGGCTGCATAAACCCGTACAAGAGTAGGAAAGTAAAGGAAACAATCAAACAACTGTCCAATGTACGCAAACATACGAACCCATAAGTCCCACAACCGATCAGTACCGTATGGTAGCCATTCGGCGGATCCGGCGCACGGGGAAACTCCACCTCCACTTGACTTATCTCTGGAGGTGGTAAAAACCCGTGCCAACGCCATTTGTACTGGGCCGAGATCCATGAAGTAGAGAAGTAAAGAAGTAAAGAGGAGAGAAGAAAGGAGAAAGAAGAAACATCCAAAGTGACACCGTCCTCCATATCTCCACTTCCGGAATGTCCGGTATCCGACCTTCCAATCTCGCACTCGTAACTCGTACCAAGTTTAGGTGATTGTCGGAATTAGACACAGTAATCTCGGTGAAATCCGCAATCCGCAATCATAATATGAGCCTCGTCTTGACCCGGGGGCATCGATTGTGGCTTCCGCTCTCTGCTCATCATCATCGCCATTGCCATTGCATGGTATATCTAACTTGTAAGCATTCCAGTAACCGGTCATACTCACCAAACTTTCAAGTGCACTGGCACTCGAGTTCTCCCAATTCCTCGTGAACAACTTCGCAGGCCCAGCCCATCAGTGATCATTGTTGCTGCTTTGGACGCTGCTTCGGTAGTCATTCGCGC
>Ga0307515_10001469_pt1 | contig 52951 bp, 43 predicted proteins | sample 17_EM_MG_FD_194513 | JGI IMG/M metagenome (GOLD analysis project Ga0307515, IMG submission 194513) | Populus trichocarpa ectomycorrhiza microbial communities from riparian zone in the Pacific Northwest, United States - 17_EM | ecosystem: Host-associated > Plants > Roots > Unclassified | place...
AAGAAAAAATAGAACCTTAGAGAACTCTAGCAAAAAAAAACCACTTTAAAGAAGAAATAGAACTTTAGAGAACTTTAATGAAAAAATACCACTTTAGAGAAAAAATAAAACTTTAGAGAACTTTAACGAAGAATAAGACATTAGAGAAAAAGTAAAACCTTAAAGAAAAAATAAAACTTTGGAGAAAGTAAAAAACCTTAGAGAACTTTAGAGAAATAATAAAACTTTAAAGAAAAAATAGAACTTTAGAGAACTTTAGCAAAGGAATTAAACTCTGGAGAGAGAATAAAACTCTGAAGTACTTTGGTGATGGGGACCTAACTTTAAGCACTTTAAGGCTCTGGAGTACTCCAGAGTACTCCAGAGTTTTATTAGTATTTGCTGATGCATGCCCCGCCACCCTGCCCCCCACTTTCCATGGACGCACTCTCAACATCCTGAAAGGTGAGCTCGATACATCTCAAGGCATCATTCACTGGCCAGTGGCTTACCAACACAATATCCTTGCGAACAGTGCAACAACCCCCGGGAACGGCTCTCACCCATGTACGTGCATTGCAAAAACATTGCTGGTGCTTGTAACCTAACCTACAGGCTGCGCGCAGCGTTTATTGGCTCTGTAGGACCGTCCCCCCTCCTCTTCCTCACCGCTCCTATCGCTGCTCCTATCGCTGCCCCCACACGTCCGTGGGCGCAACCTTAATGTCTTCGGCACCCTGAGAGGTGCGTACGATGGGTTTCAAGGCACCGTTCAGTAGCCAACGGCTTATCACTCAAAGTCCTTGCTAGGGCTCGGCTGGACCGCGCAATGGCCCTGGGATAGACTCTTCCATGTACGTGTATCATACACGTACCGCATGCGCCTCACTAACGCTTGTCAGCCCAACCTACAGCCCGTGCACCGCGTTTTTCAGTTCTGTATGACCTTTCCCCCCTTCGCCGCCCCTATCGCCACCCCTACACATCCATGGGCACAACCTTAATGTCTTTGGCACCCTGAGAGGTGCGTACGACGGGTTTCAAGGCGCCGTTCAGTAGCCAACGACTTATCACTCATAGTCCTTGCTAGGGCTCGACCGGACCATGCAATGACCCCAAGAGCGACTCTTCCATGTACGTGCATCATACACATACTGCGTGCGCCTCACTGACGCTTGTCCAGCCAACCTACAGCCCGCACGCCGCTTTTTTCAGCTCTGCAGGACCTTCCCCCCCTCTCGCTGCCTTCCTCGCCGTCCCTATCGCCGCCCCTACACGACCTTAATGTCTTCGGCACCCTGAGAGGTGCGCACGACGGGTTTCAAAGCGCCGTTCAGTAGCCAACGGCTTATCACTCATAGTCCTTGCTGGGGCTCGGCCGGACTGCGCAACGACCCCAAGAGCGATTCTTCCATGTACGTGCATCATACACATACCGCGTGTGCCTCACTGACGTTTGTCCGGCCAACCTACAGCCTGCACGCCGCTTTTTTCAGTTCTGTAGGACCTTCCCCCCCTCTCACTGCCTTCCTCGCTGCCCCTATCGCCGCCCCTACATGACCTTAATGTCCTCAGCATCCTGAGAGGTGCGTATGATGGATTGCAAGGCATCGTCCAGTAGCTAACAGCTTATCAATCAAAGTCCTCACTAGGGCTTTGCCAGACCACGCAACGACCCTGGGAACGATCCTTCCGTGTACGTACATTGTACACATATCGTATCCGCTTCGCTGACGCTTGTCACCGAACCTACAGCCCGCACACCATGTTTATCACCTCTGTAGGACCTTCCCCCCCTCGCCACCTTCCAAGCTGCACCTACACTTCCCGGAAGCGACAATTCCATGTACGTGCTTTGTAAATAGACTGCATATGCTTCGCCGACGCTTGTCCCGCAACCTACAGCCCGCATGCTGCATTTACCAGCTTTGTAGGACGTTCCCCCCCCCTCCATGTTTCGTAGGTTTGTAGTTCTCGCACATGTATTTCTTGCTACGTACTGCTATATAGAACAACTGTATCTTAGAGAGAGAAAACGCACATCTGCCTGTACCCGATCCGTCATGCATCATTCCATTCATTCGCCATCACCCGAGGTGCGCCGGCCGAGGCCATGCCATTCATTCAGCCAGACACCCGGTCATTGATCAGGCACCACAAAAAACCACCACCGGAAGAACAAAGGACTCCTAAAAAGAAAAAATTCTAGCAGGAGTAATATGAATGCTAGAGGGCTCGGATAAATTGGCTTAGAGTACCTTAATAGTGTAGAATTGAAATAAAATAATAAACCTACAACTGGTATTACAGCAATTTTCAAGGTATTGGGAACATCGATGCAGCAATATTTCTAGTTCTGCGGCTTGGTATACTGGTGCCGCAAATGGGGAAGGTAATATTACATGCAGGGGTAACATACTACAACATGTTGCAGTAGCCCACAGGCTGTTACCCTCTCTCAATTCGCGGAAAACATCATTTTCATGTGTAGCAGGCGCTGAGCACCATTTTACAGTACGTGGGCTGTTGCAACATGTTGTAGTATGTTACCCCTGCATGTAATATTACCTTCCCCATTTGCGGCACCAGTATACCAAGCCGCAGAACTAGAAATATTGCTGCATCGATGTTCCCAATACCTCGAAAATTGCTGTAATACCAGTTGTAGGTTTATTATTTTATTTCAATTCTACACTATTAAGGTACTCTAAGCCGATTTATCCGAGCCCTCTAGCATTCATATTACTCCTGCTAGAATTTTTTTTTTTAGGAGTCCTTTGTTCTTCCGGTGGTGGTTTTTTGTGGTGTCTGGCCGAATGAATGGCATGGCCTCGGCCGGCGCACCTCGGGTGATGGCGAATGAATGGAATGATGCATGACAGATCGGGTACGGGCAGATGTGCGTTTTCTCTCTCTAAGATACAGTTGTTCTATATAGCAGTACATAGCAAGAAATACATGTGTGAGAACTACAAACCTACGAAACATGGAGGGGGGGGGAACGTCCTACAAAGCTGGTAAATGCAGCATGCGGGCTGTAGGTTGCGGGACAAGCGTCGGCGAAGCATATGCAGTCTATTTACAAAGCACATACATGGAATTGTCACTTCCGGGAAGTGTAGGTGCAGCTCGGAAGGTGGCGAGGGGGGGAAGGTCCTACAGAGGTGATAAACGCGGCGCACGGGCTGTAGGTTTGGTGACAAGTGTCAGCGAAGCGGATACGATATGTGTACAATGTACGTACACGGAAGGATCGTTCCCGGGGTCGTTGTGCGGTCCGGCAAAGCCCTAGTGAGGACTTTGATTGATAAGCCGTTAGCTACTGGACGATGCCTTGCAATCCATCATACGCACCTCTCAGGATGCTGAGGACATTAAGGTCGTGTAGGGGTGGCGATAGGGGTGGCGAGGAAGGCAGCGAGAGGGGGGGAAGGTCCTACAGAACTGAAAAAAGCGGCGTGCGGGCTGTAGGTTGGCCGGACAAACGTCAGTGAGGCACACGCGGTATGTGTATGATGCACGTACATGGAAGAATCGCTCTCGGGGTCGTTGCGTGGTCCGGCCGAGCCCCAGCAAGGACTATGAGTGATAAGCCGTTGGCTACTGAACGGCGCTTTGAAACCCGTTGTGCGCACCTCTCAGGGTGCTGAAGACATTAAGGTCGTGTAGGGGCGGTGATAGGGACGGCGAGGAAGGCAGCGAGAGGGGGGGAAGGTCCTGCAGAGCTGAAAAAAGCGGCATGCGAGCTGTAGGTTGGCCGGACAAGCGTCAGTGAGGTGCATGCAGTATGTGTATGATGCACGTACATGGAAGAGTCGCTCTTGGGGTCGTTGTGTGGTCCGGTCGAGCCCTAGCAAGGACTATGAGTGATAAGTCGTTGGCTACTGAACGGCGCCTTGAAACCCATCGTACGCACCTCTCAGGGTGCTGAAGACATTAAGGTTGTGCCCATGGATGTGTAGGGGCAGCGATAGGGGCGGCGAAGGGGGGAAAGGTCATACAGAACTGAAAAACGCGGTGCGCGGGCTGTAGGTTGGGCCGACAAGCGTTAGTGAGGCGCATGCGGTACGTGTATGATACACGTACATGGAAGAGTCTATCCCGGGGCCATTGTGTGGTCCGGCCGAGCCCTAGCAAGGACTTTGAGTGATAAGCCGTTGGCTACTGAACGGCGCCTTGAAACCTGTCGTACGCACCTCTCAGGGTGCCGAAGACATTAAGGTTGCGCCCACGGACGTGTGGGGGCAGCGATAGGAGCAGTGATAGGAGCGGTGAGGAAGAGGAGGGGGGACGGTCCTACAGAGCCAATAAACGCTGCGCGCAGCCTGTAGGTTAGGTTACAAGCACCAGCAATGTTTTTGCAATGCACGTACATGGGCGAGAGCCGTTCCCGGGGGTTGTTGCACTGTTCACAAGGATATTGTGTTGGTAAGCCACTGGCCAGTGAATGATGCCTTGAGATGTATCGAGCTCACCTTTCAGGATGTTGAGAGTGCGTCCATGGAAAGTGGGGGGCAGGGTGGCGGGGCATGCGGCGATGGCGGGGTGCAAGATACAACAAACAACGCGATACCCACATGTTGGGTATGGGTTGAGCTACAAGGGTCAGCAAAGAAATTAAACATTGTCTACTTATCTACATATCTACATGTCCCCCACAAATTCCAAGAACATGCGGCCCCTATCGGTCATAGACATAGACACGTCATGCGGATATGCGTGCTGACCACATTCTCATATGCGCGTGACTAACCTGACCCTTATATATTTTACTCTGAATTTTAGGTGTGATGGATGAGGGCGGCAGACTGCGGGAGCATTGGGAATATCAGACATATTCCCAGGAGGGGTGGTGATGCCGGGTGGGTGACGCCGGGTGTCGGCAGTGGCAGACGGCGATGACACATGACAACGATGGCGGACGGGTGGACACCACGGGCGCCGGTGGCTGCGGGTTGTACCACTTTTTTTTTCTAAAAGGCCTAAAGGCCCTGGGATACAGCCAGAATACGGCCGTAGGTTTTTTCAATTGCTTTCAGTATTGGAATAGACGTCTCACACGTTTAAACTGCTCTATTCATATACTGGTTTGGGGCGAGGCCTAGGTGTCTTTGAAATGTTACTTTGTCGGGATTCCGTTGAGTTCTTAGGATGTCTCGTGCACTTAGTGTTGGTAGATAATGCGTGGTTTTTTTTCGCTATCAGCACATGGCCCAACTGGGAAACAAAGCAAAATCTAACAACAAAGCAGGATCACATGACTGGCATTTCAATGCAATGGTCCGGAAGCTCAAATCTCCCAAACGACAGTTCTCGCCTAAAAAATTGGTCAGGCCGGCCCACCAATTTTTTTATATGGGCACTGAGTGAGTGCAGCGGACATGACTTTTGACTTCAGAGAAATTTTTATTATAAAGATCTACATATTTTCTAGCTTCTGTTCTAACTACAGGGAGCGGCCTCGACAAGCAGTAAAAGTCCCGTCAGGGTTGTGGCTGTGGTGGCGCCTTTTAGCAACCCTACAACTTGCCCCACTTGGTCAAAGCCCAAGTCCAAACCAACCATGCACAAGAACGTTCTTCAAAATATTAGGGACACGAGCACCCCAGCCAGACACAAAGATGAGCTCTGGTCATTCCCCACCCCACCTCGGTCACCACCACCACCGCCACGGCTACGGCCAACGCCACTACCACGGCTAACGCCATCGCCACGGCTATTGTTACTTCGCCCCTCATCACCGTCAAATTTTTTACCATTACCGCGATGGGCGCTACAGGTGTGAGCGGAGGTGCATGCACGGATAGAGGCATGGCAGCATACGGATCCTGTGCTTGGGCCTCAGGCGCTGGTACGGGTGGAGGCGATGGTACAAGCGTTGGGGGCAGGGGTGTGGCCGGTGAAGGCCCATCCAATTACATATGCTGATGTATTGGCAGATTCGAAGCTGAAGGACATCATTGACTCCATTGAACCTGATCATCGTCATACACTTGCACATCATCTATACAGCCACTCACCCACTACACAAAAATATTGGTGGTTGATCCAAATCATTACACCCATCACCCGCTCCCACCAGAGTTGCTCCATCAAATTTTACTCTTTAGCATCAAGGAAGCAAGTGATTCACCTTTGGCGTTGATGTTCGTATGTAAACATTGGTATGATATCGTCACTGGTATGTGGGCATCACTCAAGCTGGGCTCAACAACCCCAAAGCATGCTGCCACAACCAAGTTGGAAAAAAACCAATGGTTTTTGGATGTATTAGTGGATACGGAGATTGACCGTGGCCATTTCATCCCATCAGAGGGTGCTTACCAGGCTATTTTTGCTGCCATCGAAGCAACTGACCAATGGAGAAGCTTCGTAGTCGAGACGTTCCCACCACAGGCCGACTTGCCTGAACACCTTGTGAACAGTGGACCCCAACGATGCTTGAGTGCTGTCCTGAACTGCATTAGAACATTCAGGATCAAGTGCGCTTGCAAGATGTCGCCCCTCCTCGACTGTCTTTTGCGCATTCTCAGCAAATCAGCCAGTCGAGAGCTTATGACAGTGGAAATAAATTCACCGAGCGTGGTATCATTCCTTGCTCCTACCTATCCCACAATCTTCCATTCCGTCAAAGTGCTCTCCCTTGATACCTGGGGGTTGTGCAACCCAGTTGACCTTCTACCTCATCTACATCAACTGGAATCCCTTACTGCCTCTCATCTCTCCTTTCCCGTCTACAGCACCGAAGTCGACTTACCGTTTGTTCACACACTCCGTTATCTCAGCCTCAGAGCTGTCTCCATTCAGTGGATGAGTGGCAGGACCTTTCGTGCTCTCGAGAGTTGCACCCTTCTCCTTCCACTTCATTGCCACATTCAGCACACATTCAGCACCACCCTCCCGAACTGCAAGCAGTTAACATTCCAAGGCTATCCTCTCGATATCCTTACTGGTGTCTCAGTACACAAACTTAATCACCTCTCTGTGGCGTGCTCCTATTCGTATAAGCCACGGGGAAATTGAGAATTAATTCGGTTTTCTAGTCACGCTCTATGAGAGAGCTGACTTTCACCACGAGTCCTCCATATCAGCATCGAGGCCATGAGCGAGACCTGGATAAAGGCAATAGCCCTCATGTCGGATTTAGAGGAATTGGTGCTTGACAACGCGAAGCCTTCTTCACTTGGAGCCAAGGTCCTCCGGTCAATTGTCGTCCAACCGGTCTATGCAAACAATCTGGGTACCACCGCCACTCCTGGGTGTCGGAACACACCAGTATGTCCATCGCTTAGGCGATTTGGGCTCTGATATCATTGCTGGTTGCGACCAAGTGAGCCTTTTGACTTGATTCCGGAGTTCATGTCCATTATCCTGTCAAGGCAACAGTCAAAGTGCCCTTTGCAGAGCTTCCAAATATGGATAAGGAGTGATGAAAAGAACCCACTGGAATTGATTAATGGATCATGTATTAGCCTCGAGGGATTTGAATGCCTGATGGATGTCAGTGCAATTAATGTGTTACAGGCAATAGCAACTAAATCAGTGGAGAATATGGCTAGGGCTTCTGGGAAGTCCTCTACCGTGTGCCCTCAACGACCGCTGACATCCCAGCCGCTGCTGCCTCCGCTAAGAACTCCTCCGCCAGTACCACCCCCTCCTCCGCCCCCTCCTCCACCCCCCCTGCCCAATCTACCAACTCCGCGCGTTTTACCTTCATGGCCTCCCCACCTGCTTGATCCACCCTCATCTATGCCCGATCCTGTCTCCTCACGGAGTCTGACCGTGCTTGTCAGATGCCTGTACGAGGACCAAAGGTACAAGGAGACCAACCTCATAGAAGGCGAAAATACCTACAATGTTGAGCGATTCGACAATAAGAGTTGGAGAGGCACCACGGCGGACAGCAAAAGGGAAGCCTGTTTGCTGTTTACACAAGCTTAGGTATAACCCATCATGTGAGTTCTAATTGGCCTATTTCTTCTCACTTGACATGTCTTGAAGCTTGGAGCAATCACTATGGATAATGCATCATCAAACAGTACTGCGATGGCAATGTTTCAAGGTCTGTTAGAAAGTAATGGTGTTGTTTTCCGAAAAGACGTTCAGCGCATCCGGTGAGTATGAAATCTCCATCCATCCACACCTCTTGACACATCCATAGCTGTTTTCCGCATGTCATCAACCTTGCAGTCCAAGATGCTATCACCGCACTCAAGAAACCCAGTGAAAACCCACCACCCACCCTTCCAGATGATAGTATCACATGGGAGGAGTTCCGGTCCATACTTCAAAAGGATGTGATAGCCAAATGTCGTCGTATTGTTCGGTTTTGTCGGTCTTCAGGCAACCGTCGAGAGGAGTTCTTGCAGACGATTCGTCAGGGAAATTCGGTCTGTTCAAGTCTGCATCCATGGTGGCCTGAACAACTCCGTGTTGTTGAACTTCTTCGGGAGGTGGTGACACGATGGTCATCAACCTTTTGGATGATAGACCGTATCCTGGAGCTGCGAGAGGTGAGAATTTCCTAATCCTGCTACATTATCACACACTCTTCATTACTGACATCACTCCTGTTAGGCTGTTCGGCTGTTCCTTAGCCAACACTTTGAAGAGACACAAGAGTTTCTCCCCACGCAAAAGGAGATCATTGTTCTCAATAGTATAGTCACGCTCCTAGATATCTTTAATACTGTCCAGACCATGCTATCTGCATCTAAACAGCCGACACTCCCTCTTGCAATCCCGGCATATGAATATCTTGTCTTCCTCCTCAAAGGTTTTCGAGAGGGGCCTGGATGTCGTCTTTCACACTCAGTAGACGCTGCTCTGAGTAAGATCAATAAGTATTTGCCGGGTTTCAAGGCGCATCCACTGTACAACATTGCCACTGGTACGTCCCTTGCGTATTACACATCCCCCTGTTGACTTCTTTCAACAGCTATACATCCCGCATTCAAATTAGCATGGATTGAAGATGCCGATGGTAAAGCAGCAGCGAGGAAGGCAGAGGAACATCTCTTACAAGAGGTCAGTCTCACAAAGTGTCATTGCGGTGGCTCTGATTTCCACATTAGATGATTGAAAAGATAGAGGAACTCGGAAATGTGGCATCCAATGGCAGCTCAGCCCATTGCACGCCATCCCCTTCGCAATTGGAATCAGCCCTAATAAACGGAATAACTCAGACATGTTGGGGACAAATGTCTATTATGTTATCTACCTAATAAATGGAATAACTGATTCACATAAGCAGTGAGTCGCAGCGGACTAGAAGATTGGACATACCTCAGATGTGTTGGGGACAAACATCTGAGGGTCCGGAAATTGGCCAGTGGCCCAGTCCACCATGGGTATATGTGGTATCTACGCTTGCAGAACTATCTACTTCTAACACTCCCACTCAAGCAGGGTACCATTCCCAGTTTAGTGACAAAGTAATCATGCTTCGTGCGACCAAGGTTCTTTGTGAGAATATCCGCAATCATCTCATCTGTTGGTATGTATTGAACCTTGATGTGCTTCTCCTCGACATGAGAGCAGATGAAGTGGTGTCGGATGTCAATGTGTTTGGTCCGGTTGCTATCTCCTGCCCCGCGTGTGAGTGAGACCGCTCCCCGATTGTCCATATTCAGGAGGGAGGGTGAGGAGTCAGTGATTCCCAGTTCACAGAGGAGATCTCTGAGCCAGAGGATCTCCTGTACAGCAGGGGTTGCTCTGACATACTCGGCCTCTGTTGAAGACAGCGCAACAATTGACTGGAGTTGGCTTCTCCAACAGATAGCGCCACCATTCATTATCCATATGAATCCAGATGTGGATCTGCATGTGTCTACGCATCCGGCCCAGTCCAAGTCGGAGAAACCTTCAATCAGGTCTCCGATTGGTTTCATGGCCACACTGCGTGAGTACCCAGTGACCTTTCCGGGTGGTGATGTGCCAGAGGAGTATCGGATGGCATAGTGGGACGTCCCTTTGAGGTAGGTGAGTACACGCTTGGCCTCATTCCAGTGGCGTCTTCCAGGATTGCTAAGGAACTGGCTCAGAGCCCCCACAGCAAAAGCAATATCCAGTCGTGTGCCTATGGCAGCATACATGAGGGCCCCAACCAGGCTTGCATATGGGACATTAGCCATGTCCGATTTCTCCTCATCCGTTGTTGGGCAATCGTCCTGTGTAAGACAGACACCAGATGAAAGAGGGGTGGTGACTGACTTTGCATCATGTAGGTTGAAGCGTTTGAGTAGCTGGTCAATGTATGCTTGTTGTGTGCGATGGATTTGGTAATTCCGATAATCTCCGACAGAGATTATACGAACGGAAGCCGAAAGGAAATGGAAAGGGGGTCTTGAGGCTCGTCCGTTCACCAACGGAATTCAGGATCTCTGCTCGTCCACACGCGCCGGCGGGAGTACAATCTCTGGGGGGAAGGGGGGGAAGTGGGTATGATGACTTACGGGCTTGTCAGACCTAATTCCCAAGTGACTGCCCAAAAGCACAATGGGTGCCCAATCTGTCTTGGCAGCTATGCGCTCTGACTAGGTACAACTCCGAGGGGGCTGACTGAAGTGGGGGTTCGGTCCGGCTGGCTAGCCCGGCGGTGCTGTGGGTGGGAATTAGCATGCGAGGGCGGGGGAATGATCCACACGGGCTTGAGGGCCAGAGTCCGAAGGGCGGAGGTGCGAGCGAGCGGGTTGGGATTTAACAGCAAGCAAGGTGGGGTGCAATAACAAACATCTATAATCGAGACGTCGAGTGAGGGACATTCCCCATCGAGTCTGAGCTTAAGTACAATGTGTAATTTACAAACACGCAGCTACTGGACTGCAGGAGGCAGTGAAGTGGAGAGCGGTGAGGTGGGTGGCATCGCATAGTGTAGGTGGAGAGAAGTGGAAGGTGCGCACCCGAGCGTTAATGTATGGCCCAAGATGAATGGCCCCCTCGGGTGTATAAGGGTCTTCACGGCCCCTAAATTGATCATTGTGGGACGGGTCGTCAAGGATGCCTACAAGAAAACCAGGGTGCGTGACCACATGGTTGACTATGCCCCCACCACGCCGCCGGCCACCAGGCGTACAGACCCTATCATTTACGAGAGGGACATACATATCTGGACGGACGGGTCCGCTAAGGACAACGGTACTGACGTTTGCACTGCGGGCTCTGCATGGATATCGGACCTACGGATCCAGGACGCCGTCTCGCTAACAGGGACGGTCCTCTCTAACAATGTTGCGGAGGTTGCGGCGATAGTCCTATGCCTGCTAGCTTGGCGGGACGCCCACATAGTCATACACACTGACTCCACGTTCGTGCTAGGGCTACTGGAAGGAGGCCTCCTGGCCATGGAGAGAGATGGTTGGGGGGATGCCCCTCGACACCTTAGCAGAGGCCCACCTACACCCCTCCTACAGACACTCCTATATCTGTTGCGGGATAGGACGGGGAGGCTACGATTCGAGAAAGCGAAAGCTCACGGAGATGACGTCATGAATAACCTCGCCGATAAGTTAGCTAATGAGGGGCGTGCTAAAGGGAGGATTTTCGATATCAGCTCCCTGACTGTACCAGGAGGGTGGGTTGACGCTGCCCCCGTTCTCTGCCATCAGCCCCTGGATTACTTAACCAGGCTGGTTGTACGCGCGCGGGTACACGCGCCTGCAAAAACACTGAAGTTCGAAGCATTCTCCGACAGGTGGATGGTCACCCTTGGCCATATGTTCGGTGTAGTGCTTGACCCAGGGAATTTCATAAAGAAAGTCTGGGGCCTGACAATCCCTGAGGGGATGAAGGAAGTCCTCTGGAAAGAGATGAATGGTGCGCAAGTCCTTGGACACAGATACTATGGCCAAGGCCATGCCAGATCTGACATGGGTAGGTTCTGTCCGTGCGGATCAGAGATGTCCTTGGGGCATATCCTCTTGGGGTGCGACGCTTATAGGCTGCATCCTTTATTGGCATCCTTATTGTCAAACTTGGAGCCTTTACATCCGGGATCAGGCTTCAAGACGCTGTCTCCGGATTCCTGGGGTACATCGCCTTGGTACCCCCTCCTGGCGTTAAAAGAACTAGAGGAGACCACTTACCCTATAGTGAAGGGGCGTAAGAGGATACTCAAGAGCCTGAAGAAGTCGAGGCAACGGCGCGAATGGATGATTGGTAATTACTACTGGGCCATATGGAAATGGCGCATGAAAGAGGTTCATGACACGAGCTTTACCTTCGTGCCCGCGAACTGCATGCCCTCACTGCACGATATACTAACCGCCCCGGTCCCGGCGCACTTATTGGCGCCCGCAGGGGAAGAGGTAGAAATTGATTTGCCACCTGGCAGTCGGCGGGCCCTTGCATCAGCCCCTATGGAGGGCGACCTCTCCAAGCTCCCGCCCCCTGTGTCCCACATAACAAACAGAATCACTGAGCAGCAGCTCACTGCCAAAGGTGAGTCGATACTGCGCGCCCTCACGGCGCGACAGGCGGGTACTGGCTCGCAATACGTCTCCAGACAGGAGGCGATCTTGCGAGCGCTCACAGATGGTGCCTACGCATAGTGGGTACCGCTTTCCTTCCAACAACCTATACCCGTCCCACATTGTCCTCATCACCCTTCCTCCACCCTCTGGGGGCAGGTCGCCTACTCCTGTCGTAAGGTGGGGGATAGTGGGTCTCACTCGAGCTCTTTTCGGGCAGACGGTGGTGCCCCAGGGAGGGACATTAAACCATTTCTGGGCGGTCCGGTAAGGTGTGCCCTGTCAGCCGCAGGCAGGGGTCATCATCACCGATGTCGGACAGGAGGCCCCCCGCAGGTTTAGTGGGTATTCCGCGGACGCTCCGGCCGTTGGCGACCCCCACACTCCCGGCCTCTGAAGCCACTAAGCTGGAATTCCCTCCTGGGGGCCGGGAGACCACCTCCCCCGTCGAGGGACAGCAGGCTGTATTGGCGCCTCCAACAGGCAACGGGGTCTTAAACCAGATTCCTGCGGGTGACGGTAGGGAGAGTTCTAGAGAACAGGCGGTGCCGGGCGACGGGGCGCCACTCCACGGATTCGTCTCTTGCAGGGGCCGGGAGACCAGCTCCCCTCATGGGCTTATCGTGCAGTCGGCGGCAGAGCCGCCTCCCTGACCCACCAAAAAAAAAAAAAAAAAAGTGGAGAGAAGTGGAGCTTGGACCCGACCACAACCTCCAAGTTGGTTCCGAGCGGTAAGTACTTTCGAGTACACTGATGGTGGTCACGGGTACCAGGCCCGGGAGTGCAGACGACCTCTGGCTCTGCTCCTGGGCCATCGCGCTTGCCGCCGCTGCCCCCAGCGGGGGCCAGGTTTTCTCTACGGGCTCCGCCCTTCCTCCCCCACCTCCTCGGCTGTGGGACGGGACGACACTCATTCCTCGTATCTTACGGACGACTCGGCATGGCTCATGCGCTTGGTATGTAATTTTTTGCGAATTTTGCGTGCTCACAACTCCTCGGAGCCTCCCCCATGCACATGCAGCACCCTCCCCTCATGGCCGCTCCTTTGCCACCCCGGGGCTGTGGCCTGGCCACGCCCTTTGTCCTCCCCCCTTCACACTTCACTTCCCTCCCACACGTCACATTCTTGTGATACCCCCGAGGGTGCTGCCCCCTGGTAAGTCCCTCCCCCTCTGATTTACCTAGTACATGTACGCGGCGATCTGCTCCTCGGAGCTGCGCCCTGTGTGCTGGAGAACTGACACCCTCACGGGTATTCCCCACATGTCGAGCATGGGTACCCGGCTGGCTGGAGAAGCCCTCCCGCTTAGAGTGCGGGGGCCTGGTGCCCCACCCCTTGACTGCTGTGGATTCGCTAGCACCGCAGCTGTAGCCAGCTGCCCCCAAACACCCGGGCCTCGGCCTAGTCCCCACTAGTTACGCGCACCAGCTTTGCTGGTTAGGACGGGCTGGTGGTCGGACATAAGGCAGCCCGGGCATAGGCAGGTCTTGGGCGTCACCACAAGTGCGCACCCACACCCACCTGACCTGGAGTAGGGGCGGCAACAGTGTAAGACGTCCATCTGGACGCCATGGTTACTTCCGAGGACGACATCCCCGGTTGCTACTCTGATGTCTTTCGGACATTCTTGGCTACACAGATGCTCCACCACGGTGGCCTATCAGATCTGCCCCATGCGATCTGGGGTAGACACCTCCCCTTAACTGGTCAGTGGGTTGCGCCACTTGAAACATCGCCCTCGGCACCGTTCGGGTCGGGATAATGAAAGGCCGTTGCCTCTGTGCATCTCGGGGGGCAGTGCGCGCTGTATCCGTTGGGGCCGATACCCTGGCATGATGGCCGCTGTACCTTAACCCGGGTAAATCAAAAGCGGTGCACCTGCACTGTAATAGGATAGCAGTGCCCCATGTGGTCGCCTATTGGGGATTCATTACTCTTGGGAGCCTTTCCCTCCTGCTGCCCGGGTGGGCGCAGGCTACCGCCCCGCGCCTAGGAAGTGCGAGGAACCCACCCTTTTTGGAGTCTTTCCATAACTGCGTGCAGGCATACACGACAGTATAAACATATAAACGCTGGTGGCCTGCCCCACTTGAAAATTAGGCAGGTGACTCTGGCAGCCATGCTTGTCTCAACACAGGCACCCTCCAGGTCCACTTGCTTGTGCCTACTATGCTTTGCGTGTAGAAGTCCTACCCACTAGGCCTTCGTCTCCCGCCCGGACTAGGTTGGGCCTGCACTGGCTGGTCTTCGGACGCCCCAGTTCACATATCCAACACCCTGGCGAGCCTCACCATGCTGTTGACCCATGGCTGGCGGACCCAGGGAAGTGCATTATAGTTCCGACACAAGCTGAAGGACCCACGGGCCCTCCGCCCCGGATTAGATCCGAGTGACGGCATACACTGTAAACGCCGGTGGACGCTTCCCCACTTGAAATAACAGCCACCACCCTCACGGCGAGACGTATCACGAGCATATCTGACGTGACACCCGATACTGACGTGATCGGCCCTAGCCAGGCCTAGTGGAGGCGGCGCGTGTGGGTCCCGGAACCCACGTGTGCTTGACTAATTTTTCCTAAGGGCATTTACTTACCCACCTATCTTTTAGATTCTGGCACCACGCGACACACACCCATGATGGAAACCCTGTCCCCTCTAGGGGCGCTGATTGTCAATGAGGCCAGGGCGGTGGCCATCATTGATTACTGTCTGTTTGGAGAGCAAACCCCCCGCACGGTACGGCCCGTGAAGCAGGTTAGAAAGAAGAAGCGTGCAGCGAAGCACGTCACACAGGTCACGTCACAGCGCCCCAATATGCGCCCCCTCGATGACGACATACTCCGGATGTACACCCCCTCCAACACCAGTATGCCGGATGCTACCGCCAAGGAAGCGCAGCCACTCTGGCAACCAAGGCGAGGCTTAACATTCCCCCGCGGGCTGTGCTACCTGCAGGCGGTCCAGGAACATAACTGGCCGTCCGCCACCGTGGAGCTCAGCTATTACCCATCGGTCACACAACTGCTGAACAACCCACTGGTTGAGAAGTTCAGCACTTTCCTGGTGGAGCAAGCCCCGGGCCTCTACCATATGACAGGGAGGTATATCTCTGGTGCTGTAGCCCTCTTCAGCGCCGTGTCCTCTTGGAAGGTCGGGGCACACTTGCCCAGTCGTCCACATCCCGGCCATAACGCGGGTTACCCGCAACGCCCCCTGCCCCCTGCGTACCCTAAGCCCCCCTCTGGCCCCCGCCCGCCCCTGCCACCCCAGTCGATGATAGCCCCCGCGGTCCCTCTAGGAGTCCCCACCCCTAAACCGAAAGGGAAGGGCAAGCCCAAGCGAGGGAAGGCCCCTTTCCACCCCTACAGACCCGCTCAGACACACAAACGTCCCGGTTCCCCAGCTGCCCAGTGGAAGAAAGCCCTTTCTGACCCTCTGGAGGAGACTATGGACTCCCTCAAGGCAGATTTGGACATCTTCCCGTCCATTTTAGCAGTCCCGGCCTGGAAGGACACGCTAGCCTGGCTTAAAGATAGAAAGAAGGACAAAGACTTTGACCGGAAGTCTTGCATACCAGCCCTTACTGAGTTCTTCTCGACAGTGCTAACGAGGGTGAGATCGGAGTACGCAGCCATTCAGGAAGACGAGAAGCTGAAGGAGGAAACCCTGACAGCGGAGTCGGAGAAGCTGGTAGCGCTCCTCGACCAGTTCAAACAGGTGGAGGCGGCCCTAGAGTCGCCAGGGCCTGAGTTCGATGTTGACCAGGCGAGGGCGTGGTCTAAAGAACTAACAGCACGAATCCAGGAACAGGAGAAGGTCGTCGACATGTTAGACGGAGGCGCGAACCCAGACGAAACGGATATGGGTGACGACCCTATTGCCGACAACGCGTCATTCGTGGAGGTCCCCGCCGATGCACAACCCGAGAAGACTCCCCGGCCGTCGGCAAACGAGCTCTGGCCGGAGTCTAACTACCAAGATTACGCGGCGAGAGTTGGCCCGCTCTTCCCAGCGCCAGCGGAGAAGGTTCCTCTGGAGAGCCTCCTTGTTAAGATGGAGGAGCCAGTGGACTCGAAACTGTACCTCCCGCGGCCACTTGAGCTGTACACCACGGAGGAGCTGGGGAAAGTAGTCCCGAAAGGGCTGCCCCGTTGGAACAATAGGTACGAGGATCCCATGGAGCCCGCGAAGAGCTGGACTTGGGAGGAATTCTCGGATGTCTACAACAAGCCGGGCTTCCACTTCATGATCGCTAGAGTAGCACAGGTGGGACCACAGTGTAAAGACCCTAAGCTCAATACGCTCCGCTCCAAGCTTGCCGCCCGCTGGAGATGCAATGTCACTCTACAAAAGATGGATCCCAGACAGGATTGGATGTTGTGCACTGTCCCGACGGGTTCAGATGCGGAGAAGGACGCGCTGAAGTATGACCTGATTCGGCTCTCTGAAGGCAATGCTGTGTACGTTATCAGGCGGTTCGCAGCGCCCGGACGAGCTAGGGACCTCGAATGGGTGGTGAAGGGTTCTCTCGCCGACGACGACTCCATTTACTTTCAGATGCGTAAGCGGCTTCTAGAGCTAGAAATGGGGGATACAAGGCTTGGCTGGCGAGTCCTAGGTGTCCGAAAAGCCGGAGCGACGTCCAAGTTCAGAGGCACCTTTATCCTGGACTCAGTAGCAACCTTCTGGCCCTGGTCTATGGCCTGGGGACACAAGCACGGGTCTGTGCCGGAATCCTCACCTCTCCTTAACTTCGAGCCGACGTGGAGCGCTAGGCGGCCTTACGCCTGCCAATGCTGTTACTCGACCGACCACTTTACAGAGGAATGCCCCCTCCCCTTCATGAAGATTGGGGGCAACAGTCTGGTCAGCCACCCGGCAAGGACGCTCGTCCTTAGCAAGAAGGCAGCGGAAAGAATCATCTCCCTGGAGAAGTCGACCTGGGAGCTACCTATACCCAAGGTCCCAGGCACCCCACGCGTTCCCGCGTCGCCCTCGCAGCCGCTGACCAAGCTACGCCTTCCCCTGACGAGGGCCCCCATGTCGGTAATAGAAGAAGGCAGCACGAGCCAAGTTGCTGACGACACCTCGTCCGTGGCGTCGGGTGCAAGAATGTCCATCGCAGCCCCCCCACCGAGAGACGATCCTCCGTACCATATGGTAGATAGCCTAGTCAAGTTCCTCCTACTGCAGCTGGCTGGGAACCTGACGGGGCAGGGAGGCCTGACGGAGTCGAAAATACAATTCCTCTGCAAGTCCCACAAAGGCTCCCTGCCAGCAGTCCTGGATTCACTGAGAAGAGACGGATGGCTCCCCGCCTCCGTATCCAATCAAGTCATGGCCTTCGAATACGACCGCTTCATCCTGGGGACACCCCCACAGCCTAGCGGTTGGTAGATGTTTACCACTAAAAAGGAACTATGAACAGACCTTACTGACTGATTCTGTCTATGACACTTTACTGCCCAGGCTCTCTGCCTAAACCTACACAAGGTGCTGTGCACCAAGTGAAACCCGCGGAAGAGAACACCGCTATGTGTACGAAAATTTATTGCCATAACCACCCTACGTCTCATCTGACGCGGTCTCTAGACCACACACCTGCCATGCTACCCCTCGCTCGCGAGGTGACGGCGTGCCCCCAGCAGAGCGAGAAATCCTCCACTGGAAGTAAATCTCATGTCAGCGATACTCCCCCCCCCGCGGCTGCCGCATTATCGCAAGATACCATCGGAGCCGACACCACCATGCGTTCCCCACCTCGACTGCCGTCCCAGGAAATCCCTATTAGCCCTACCAAAGCAGTAACCGTGCTGACGGAAGCCGCAATCGTGGGTTCACAGTCTGGCGAGAAACAAACCACGGAATACACGTGGCCTGACAGCTTCATGGACGTAGAGTTAACCAGCGGCTACGAACCAGACCACACCACTTTGCTGCCTGACAGAGCGATTCATGAGCACCCGGAGGTTCAACGCGCCCTGACCTCTCTGGCACTCAATAGAACAGTGGAGGAAGACAGGGACGACATCATGGCAGGTATACCTTTGCCCATCATCACTGCGCCTCTCCTGCCTTCCTTGATCCCTATAGACGAGGAAGAGTCGCTCCTCTTCGCGAACATCAAGCCACTGCAAGGTGCCGCCCTGGTGAGAGTAGCGGGTATTACTGCAGGAGACCTGGGGGAAACACCCAAAAACAAAGGGAAAGGAAAAAGCAAGGCTTGGACGATTCCCGTGACCGCGAGTCCCGCTTCGGGGGAGATATCTCCCCACACCCTGGAACCCCAGTACGACACCAAGTCGACGTCGGACACTTACGAGGATCTACCATTCTCACAGAACCTGAGACGCATGGTGTCTGCATTCCCCACCCTGTCTGAGGAACACCTCTCCCTCACCCTCGAGAAGCACGAGAACGACCTCCCGACCGCCCTGGCATGGGCTCAAAATATGGCGGAGATGAAGCACATACAGAGCACCCTCATATCCGCGTACCCCACCGCAAGCGCGGATGAAGTGGAATCTGCGGTCAAGCTATACAAGGGGGACTTCCTGCTGTCCTTCAACATCCTGGGCGTGGATCACGAGCCCACGGACGACTGGTCGAATTTCTCCTTTGTCAGAAGACGGGGAGTGATGGATATCGGGGATGAAGCCCCCGAGGTTATCTACGATGACGCCGCAGCAAGATCTTTCGAGAACCAGTGGTGGAAAACATGCGTCCAGATCAGAAGACACAGAATATCCCACTCCGTGGAGGCGGACTTCCTGTGGGCGAAGCTAGCACCTATATCAGTCGCGCCGCGTCCCATCTCCCACAGGTTCCTCAATTATGTCAACGACCTCGGAAAATACCACGCAGACAGGCCGAAATTTAACAAGGCGGTCGGGGTTCTCCGAGCGCAAGACGAGTTCAACGGCCTAGTGGCCCTCCTGGGAGAACCCGTGCCCTGCTTCGGCGGAGAGGAAGCGAACATCCCCGCAGTAGCCATTCTGCATATCATGGTCGGAGATGGTCTGGCGTCCCCAGCGGCGGCCGCATGGCTTGCGCTAACTGTGTTCAAGGACAAAGGGACGTACGACAGTTACATCCCACTCTTCTACGGTTTCCCTGCAATCAGGAGGAAGCTATGGAATGACAGAAATGTCTACATGGACGCTAGTGTACGGACAATTAGCCGGCAAGGGAGCGCAGCTGGATCGAGGGTCGATACCGCAGCAGCACGAGATACGTACATGAGCGCAGTGCTGGGGACCATCAAATACGCTCTAGAGAAACAGAGGGAGACAGCGGCTAGCTCCTCCCCCAAGAAGAAGAAGAAGGTGGACAACATCTCCGCGAGCTCAAAAGGTTCCAGGAAGAGCAGGCGCGTCAGGGGAGTCTCGCCTGGAGGAGACATTCCGGAGGGCGAAGAGGACCAAGGAGACCCCGTGGGTGAGGTCCCGGATGAGGAAACGCAGGAATAGGGGGACACTGGGCGATCGCGTTCGATTCCTGTTTTATACTGAATTATGTCTGATAGCTACTACTTACGTCTGCGCTCTGGCTGAGCCGGGGCGGATACTGTGCCTTCTGTATGTGACTCTTGACTGTGTCTGAGATTGCTGACTGTTATGGCTGAAATGTGTTCTATGACCTATCCTAACGTCTGAGTTTGTTCTGAAATGCTGACTGCCTTGGTCTTGCGCTGACACACGTCCCACAAAAAACTTAGAGAGGAATTAGCCATGGCCCTCCGGCGTTCCTCTATTACTGATCAGGTCACTTACGGGGCAATCCCCCTCCACAGCATCATGGATTACAAGCTCGCAAGTTCAAGACGTCCCGCACAGGCTGTTGGCTACCCGGCTCAGGGCCGAGGGGCTGACGGCGACGGCGGAGGGACAGCGGGTACCTCCCTGGTTGGTGTGGTGGCGGCCAGTGTCCCAAACAGCCAGATATGCGAAATCCCCCACCCTGCACCCCCAAGGCGGAGCGCTGCAGGCTCCAACCGTGATCCGCCCCCCCCTGCACACGGATCAGGCCAGACCTCGGCCCCCAAAAGGACCAGAGGGAGGCTCCCAGATGGGGCTGAGGCAGAGCCAGAGGGTCCCCCACTAGTGCTGACCCGGAAACCTTTTAAAATAGCCACATGGAACATGTGCGGCCAAGGCACTAAAGCTGCGCCTAAGAGCAAAGAAAAAATGCGCCTGGTGGAACATCTACTAACCTTGGAGAGCATTGACATACTGATCTTAACCGAAACTCACACAACGTCGCTCCCGGTTAGCCGCCGGGTACAGGTCCTGGACCAGACAGGCCTGGCTCATAGAGCCGGAGTGGCCATAGTGACTAAAGCTGGATCGGGATGGGATGTCCTACACAAAGAGGTAATAGTCCCGGGGTACGCCGTGATGGTCAAGGCGTCGCATCGAGTAAGTAGGGAATCCCTTTGGGTGTTAGGGGTCTACGGGGACACCTCCAGAGGACAAACGTCCCTGGTGGAGTTCTATGAAAGGCTAAGCGGAAGAATGGAAGCTTTCGTGCGGCGACAAGCAAGAACCCACTGGGGTGGTTGTTTTGCGGCCGGCGATTGGAACTTTGTGGAGTACGCCGGGGATAGGTTCCCCACTGCTCACCCTGATAGAGCGCCGGTCAGACTCTTGGCTGCTTTTAACAGCATAAAGGAACTGTGCGGCTTCGTCGATACCGCCGGCACAGATCCTGTTCCGTCTCTGTGGTCATACCGAAAGATGACCGCACACGGCGAGGTGTACTCCAGGCTGGATAGAATATATCGCCCGAGGCTAGGATGGTCTGCGGGTGATGTGCAACCAATAGATACGGGCGCCTCTGACCACAGGCTAGTGGCTGTTCCCGTATACCCGAGGAAGCCAAAGATCGAGAAAGCTAAGCCAGCGCCGAGATTGCCGAGTCTCGAGGCCCTTAACAAGGCGAAGAAATTCTGGCCGACTGTTCTACTAGCCTGGGACAACATGACATCCCTTGGCCCGGTCACACTGGAGAAATGGGCTGCATTTAAGGAATCAGTCCTAGAAAAGGGCCTGGCAGAGGTGAAGGCCATGAAGGCTTCTGGGAGGAAAGATTGGATAGCAGCCCTGAAGAGGGAGTTAATACCCCCTGATCAGATAATGGGCGCGGTCACAAAGGCTAACAGGCAGCTCTGGGCCCCGTGTCGCCCCCCGGCCAGAACCGCCCCGAAGTGGCCCAGTGCCATACCTGCGTATGAGGCGCAACCACAGACGAGTAAGCATTTCGTCGCCAGCGAGACCTCGCCCTGGCAGGTCCCTATCAAAAAGCCCTCTACCACGACACCTACCGGCAAGTACACAACGGTGGGATTCATGGGCCCCGCTCACGAGAAAGGGGTAGCGAGCCTGCTAAAGGAGTGGGCCGACAAATTAGACGCGTCTACTAAAGCCAAGTGGGAGAAAATGACCAGAACGCACTCATCGGAATGGTTTAAGCAGTCCTCCAATAAGGAGCTGGATGAGAGAGGCAGCAGAGCCTCGGTCTCGGTCGAAGGTCTGCGGCGACCAGGCGACCCCCTCGCCCGCACAGACCTGGCCGGCATGACGGAGGTTGCCGAGGAATACTTCCGTGGGCTACATACCCCAGAGCGGACGGATGAGGCAAGGGAAGCAGCGCAACAGGCGCTGTTGGAGGAGGTCAGGCTCCATAGTGCGCTGAGGCCGGACCCTAGCCCGGAGGATATCTCTGTCGGGCCATTCTCAAGAGAAGAGATGGAAGCCCTCACGGCGAAAATGCTGAACACGGCCCCTGGGCCAGATGGCATCCACTACGACTTCTGGAAGCAACTCATAAGGCTACTTGCCGGCCTGCAGAGTAATGATGTGCCACCTAGAACGTTTTGGTCAGCGTTCGCCGACCTGACCAAGGATATTGCGGAAAGAGGCTCCTCCAGAGTAGGCTTTAAGGACGCTAACATCAGCCTCTTCTACAAAAAGGGGGACCCCACTCTGGTGTCCAACTACAGGCCGATATCGTCCATGAATACGGACTGCAAGATGTACACTAACCTGATAAACATGAGACTCGCCCCCTGGGCGGTGGCTAAGCTCCACCCAGACCAGAAGGGCTTCGTGCCAGGACGGCTGATGAATGAACACACTAGGCTGGCTTCGGAAGTTGCGCACCTCTGTGATGTGACGGGCACTCCTGGCTTTATAGTCGGCCTGGATCAGGCCAAAGCTTACAACAGGGTGGACCAACCCTGGCTGCTGCAGGTCTTAGTTGCCTCAGGGCTCCCCCCAGATCTTATCCTACTAATTAGTGACCTCACTAGCAATTGTAGATCCAGAGTCCGGATCAATAGCGGCTACAGCCCGTATTTCGTGCTGAAGCGGGGTGTGCGGCAGGGCGACCCACTGTCTTGCCTACTATTCAATTTCTCCATAGAGCCCCTGGCCATCAGGCTGAGACAGGTGGTCAAGGGTCTATCGGTACCGGGACTTAAGCCCATGAAAATCATGCTTTACGCTGATGATGTCAACTTGTTCCTCGGACGGGAGGACTCCGTGCGGGATGTGTCTGACTGCCTGGCTTCAGTATCCGAGACCATCGGCTCGAAATTTAACCTGGACAAAACAGATGTTAAGCCAGTTGGCCCACACGACTTCCAGCTTGCCTGTTACACGAGACAGGACATGGATGGCTCCTCGATACCAGGTGCCCACATCCTGCCACCTGCAGATCCCCTACGCGTACTGGGGGTCTGGATTGGTAGTAGGGATTTTGCCACTGACAGGTGGATACAGATAGACAGGCATATAAAGAAGATCATATCGCAGTGGCGAGCAATAGGTGCCTCTGCAATGAATAGGTCGCTCCTGGCGAAGGCCCTCATGCTTTCTAGGTGCCACTTCCTTATGGATGGCAACGGCATTCCGCCGGGCATGATTAACAAAATTGGGAACAAGATAATGAACTTCGTCAGGGGGAAATTCTCCGCGATGGCGTACAGGACCTTGGAAGCCCCTTTGGCGGAAGGGGGCCTTAACACACCCTCCCTTGCGTCCCGGAAAATGGCTGCTGACCTAAAATTCCTAAGCGACCTGGTCACAGGAGATCAGAACGTGCCTTGGAAGCAATGGACCTGGATGGACCTTAAGATGGCTTCGACCTCCAGCAGAGCCGGCAGTTACGGGGGTCTTAACCCCTTCCTACAACAAGCTTATACGATGCCCTCCCTACTACAGGACAGGGTATCCCAGGCGTTCCAAACTGCTAGGAGATTCGGCTTGGATATGGTCTGCGCCACTCCTTCCAACGCAGCAAGGATGAACGCGTTCATCCTTAACCACCCTGCCCTGCCCAGGCCGAGCTCACAGAGGTTCAAGAAACTCCTCGAGCTCAAGAAGTGCGGAGTGAGCAAGGTGATCCACCTCTATGCCCCCCCTCCCCTCAGAGGGACCGGCCTGAAGAGGACGGTGTCGGCAATGAAGGAGCTGGTACACGCCTCGAGCTGGTCACCGCTGAGGAACTTGGGCGCCTCGGGTACACACCCGGGCGTTAATGTATGGCCCGAGATGAATGGTCCTCTCGGGTGCATAAGGATCTTCACCGCCCCTAAGTCACTCATAGTGGGGCGAGTCATCAAGGACGCGTACAAGAAAACCCGGGTACGGCACCACATGGTAGACTATGCCCCGACCAAGGCCCCAGCCCTGAGAAGAACGGACCCGATCGTGTACGAGAGGGACATACACGTTTGGACGGACGGATCAGCGAAAGACAATGGCACAGACGTGTGTACTGCGGGTTCCGCATGGGTCTCTGACATCCAGCTCCGGGACGCCGTATCGCTGACAGGGGCGACCCTTTCTAACAACGTAGCTGAAGTAGCGGCAGTGGTGCTTTGCCTGATGGCCTGGCGAGACGCCCATGTAGTCATACATACTGACTCCACTTACGTCCTAGGGCTGCTAGGGGGAGGCCTCCTGGCCATGGAAAGGGATGGATGGGGTGATGCCCCGCGACACCTCAGCAGGGGCCCTCCGGTGCCCCTCCTGCGAACCCTCCTGTACCTGCTGAGAGATAGGACGGGTAGGTTGCAGTTCGAGAAGGCCAAGGCCCACGGGGATGATGTCATGAATAATCTCGCTGACAAACTCGCCAACGAAGGACGTGAGGAAGGTAGGGTCTTGGACATTGGCTCGCTGGCTGTGCCGGAAGGATGGGTTGATACAGCCCCGGTCCTCTGCCACCAGCCCTTGGACTACCTGACCAGGCTGGTTATACGCGCGCGCATGGGGGCCCCTGCAAAAACTCTAAAGTTTGAAGCCTTTTCAGATCGATGGATGGTCACGTTAGGCCATATGTTTGGGGTAGTATTGGACCCCGGGAATTACATCAAAGAGGTGTGGCACCTGGCCATCCCTGAGGGACTGAAGGAAGTACTCTGGAAGGAAATGAACGGAGCCCAGGTTCTGGGCCACAGGTATCATGGTCGGGGCCATGAGAGATCAGATATGGGTAGGTTCTGCCCTTGCGGGCGAGAAATGGCCCTTGGGCACGTCCTTGTTGGTTGCGAGGCCTATGTGCTCCAGCCATTAATGGAGGTCTTACTGGCAGCCCTGGGTACGCTGCACCCCAGTTCCAGCTTCAAGACGCTGTCCCCTGACTCCTGGGGCGCTTCACCTTGGTACCCCCTCCTGGCGCTGGGGAGTCTGGAAGAGCTCGCATACCCTATAGTCAAAGGACGGAAGAAAATACTCAAAGGGCTCAAGAAATCGAGACAACGGCGAACATGGATGATAGGTACCTACTACTGGGCCCTGTGGAAGTGGCGCATGAAAGAAGTCCACGACACAGGTTTCAACTTCGTGCCCGCAAACTGTGCGGCCTTGCTGCGAGATGCGCTAGCCTTACCGGTCCCAGAGCACCTGTTGACACAAGAGGTTGGAGGTGAAGGCGACAAGGAGCCGCCCGGTGTCGTACCTAACCAAAAGCCTGCCCCCCTGTTGGGCGATCTCACAAAGCTGCCGCCCCCAATGTCCCACCTCGCGGGGCGGAGCGCTGAACAACGACTGTCTGACAGAGGAAAGTCAATCCTGCGCGCCCTCCGAGCGCCAGGTGCACACGAGCTATCCCACCTCACGGGGCGGAGCGCTGAACAGCGGCTGTCTGACAGAGGTAAGTCAATCCTGCGCGCCCTCCGGGCGCCAGGTGCACACGAGCGCCCGCACCACCTGCCCGGGAGGGAGGCGGTATTGCGTGCCCTCACGGATAACGCCTACACGTGACATAGGCGAGGTGTCTTGCTAATAATACTACAATGCACGTCGTCCTCATCACCCTTCCCTTTCCCTCTGGGGGCGGGTTCTACTCCCGTCGTAAGGAGGGGGATAGTGGGCCAAGCCTGAGCTCACATTGGGCAGACGGTTGGGCCCCAGGGAGGGACGTTAAACCATTTCTGGGCGGTCCGGTAAGGTGCGCCCTGCCAGCCGCAGGCAGGGGCCATCATCACCGATGTCGGACTGGAGGCCCCCCGCAGGTTTAGTGGGTATTCCACAGTCGCTCCGGCTGATGGCGACCCCCACACTCCTGGCCACTGAAGCTTTGGAGTCTCGGTCCATTTTGTACATGAGTGCCGGGAGACCAGTTCACTCATGGACGTGGTCGTGAGCGGAGCTGTATTGGTGCCTCCAACAGGCAACAGGGTCTTAAACCAGATTCCTGCGGGTGACGGTGGGGAGAGTTCTAGAGAACAGGCGGTGCCAGATGATGGGGCGCCACTCCACAGATCTGCCAACTGCGGGGGCCGGGAGACCACTTCCCCCTCTGGCTTTTCGTGCAGTCGGCGGCAGAGCCGCCTCCCCGACCCACAAAAAAAAAAAAAAAAAAGTGGTAAGAAGCAGAGGCGGGGGTGGTGTGGAAGTGGGAACTACACACGGGCAGTGAGGTGGAGGCTATGCGAATGTGGTGGAACGGGAGTGGAAGCGAAGAGGAAATAGTGGAGCGTGTGGGGCGGGAGGGTCTACACCATCGGAGCGAGTCTAGTAGCGAGCGGAGGGTGATACAAGTGTGAGGGAAATACAGGACACAAATCAGAGAGCATCAGAAAGAGTCCATAATACGAAACATGAGTCACGGGGAGTGGGGAAGGAAACAAGGGGATCGGAAGAGAGGCAGAAGAGGAGCGGGATTAGACGGCGGGTGTCGGAGTGACCAGAGGGAGCGGAGATCGTCAGAATAAGAGGAAAAAGAGGAGAAAAAGGCAATATTATCACAGTCCTTGCTGACTATCGACGAACCCTCCGTTGTCTGGCAGGTCGTGCTTGAGCAGCAGGAGGGTCAGTTCACTTGGGGGCATCCGGATGTCTGCGGTAGAAATCCTCCTCGAGGTCAAAATCATTGTCTCCGTCTTGTAGGAGGCGAGGTCTGGCATCGGAGTCAATATCTTCAGCATTTTCCCAAGTGTCGTGTTCTTCTGTGAAGCCCTCCCATCGGATCTTGAACTGGAATCTGTTTCGGAACCATCAGGAATCCAGGTACTTCTCTATAACCCAGAAGTCCTCATCGTTAACCTTAACAGGAGGGGGAGCCGGATTTATGCAATTTGGAATAGAGTCGGGAATAGCCTCGGACAGGACATTAATGTGGAATACATCGTGAATCTTCCATTGAGCAGGAAGTTCCAGTTGGTAAGTCAAGTCCGAGAGCTTATCCTTGATTCAGAACGGTCCATGACGTTTACTAGCGAGTTTCAGGGAGGGCTCGTCAGTTGCGAGGTTAGTAGCCTTGAGCCAAACCGAATCTCCAACTTGGAAACCGGGATTGTCGCGTTTCCATTTATCATAGGCTCGTTTCGAAATCTCCTGTGACTGTTTGATGGCGTGTTTACACTCCTCTTGGGCTTTGTGAATCTGCCGGATCCACATGTCAGGCTCATCAGATTGGGCCGCTGTCAGGACGTTCGAGAGAGTTGGGTGGTAACCAAAGTTCGCAAAAAACGGAGTTGTATTGATTGACGGATGGTGGTGATTGTTATACGAAAACTCTGCCATCGGAAGGAGGTCGGCCCAATCGTCCTGACGGTGAGAACAGAACATGTGGAGATAGGTTTCCATCCACTTGTTGTTGTTCTTGACTTGTCCTTGTGTCTGCGGATGATAGGCGGTCGAGAAGCGGGGTTCAATTCTGAGTCCCTTGTATAGACTCTTCGTAAACACGGCAGTGAAGGTCAATCCTCAGTCTGTTCCATGTACCAGCGGAATTCCGTGCAGTTTCCAGATGTGTCGGATGTGCAATTTCATCAGGTCAGGAGCGGAGATGTCGGTAGTCATAGGAATGAAGTGGGCCATCTTAGTCAATCTGTCAGAGACGACATAGACGGTGTTGAAACCACTCAATTTGGGGAGTTCACCTACGAAATCCAACTGAATCCATTGCCAAGGTCTGTCAGGAGCGGGAATCGGCTGGAGCTTTCCGAATTCCCGCTGGTTCCGATGTTTTGCACGTCTGCAGGTATGGCACCCTTGGACATATCGTTTCACCCAAGCTGCTAAATTGCGTCGCCAGTAGCTGCGACCGATGAGCTCGAGGGTGCCCGAAGTTCCTAAGTGGCCAGTGACCGGAGAGTCGTGGTAGAGTCCCATAACCTTCTTCCAGAGGTTGTCCGACTCAGGGATCCAAATCCGTCCTTCCTTCCGTCCTAATCCGTCATCCCAAACCAGTCCTTCCAGCTTATCCTCCCAATCCGCAGCGATCCTGCGGGTTTCTGCCAGAATATCCGAATCTGAAATGGCGAGGGCAGCAACGAAGACCTCTCCGAGACCATCCCAGTCCGAAGGGGTCATCTCAGCCTCACAAGCAGCCAGCTCTGTGAAGTTCTCGGTGGGAATTAGAGACTGCGGAATTTCGTCTTCGCCGTTGGCAGGTCGGAGTTCAGCGTGCTGGGAGAGTGCATCAGCGGCGCAGTTTTTGTCACCAGGTCAATAGTGGATCTCGTAGTTGTAGTGCATGAGCAACTCCAACCAACACATCTGCCGTTGGTTCAGGATTCGAGGTTTCGCGAAGTACTCCAAATTCTTATGATCGGTGAGGATTTGGACAGGGAGATGAGTCCGCTCGAGCCAGTGGCGCCAGTTCTGAAGACCTTTTACGATCGCGAGAGCTTCCTTGTCGGGGATCCCGTAATTCCGCTCTGCCAGGTTCATGGACTTCAACATAAAACCAATCGGGTGGTGTCAACTGTCAGTCTGTTTCTGGGAAAGGACAGCGCCATAGGCATAATTCGAGGCATCAGTCTCCAGGCGGAATTGCGCGTTGGGATCCACATGGACCAGGACGGGGGCTTGAGAAACGCGCCACTTCAGAAGTTCGAAGGCGTTCTGTTCATTCTCGGTCCATTGCCACACTTGGTTCTTCTGGAATAGATTGTGGAGCGGTTGTGCGACGTTGGAGAAACCAGGGATCCATTGCCAATAGAAGTTCACAAATCCAATAAATTCCCAAACGCCTCGTACTGACGTCAGGTTTTGCCATTCTGTGATTACAGAGGTCTTCTTTTCGTCCATTTTGAAACCATGACGACTGATATCTACTCCAAGGAACTTGATTTTCGGCTTGTGGAACTTGCACTTCTTCGGGTTACAGAACAAGTTGGCTTCCCGAAGACATTGGAGCATTTGGCGGACTCCTGCGATATGTTCCTCTAAAGTCCGATGATGATTGAGCACATCATCAAGGTAGTTCTCAAGGTTCTTGTAGAGTAGCGGGGCAAAGACCTTGTCCATGAGGCGTTGGAAGCACGGCGGAGCATTGGTGAATCCGAAGGTCATAACGCGGAGTCGGAAAGGACCAAATGGGGTCATGAACGTGGTCTTCCATTCGTCACTGGGTCGGATGCGGACCTGGTTGTAACCGGATTTCAGATCGAACTTCATGAAGATTTCCGATCCGCAGATGCAGTCCATCATTTTGTCGATGTGTGGGAGCAGATAACTGTCCTTGATCGTGATGTCATTCAGTTTGCAGTAATCGATAACGGGTTGGCAGGTTCCGTCCTTTTTCCAAACGAAGAACATCGGGGCAGCAATCGGACAGTTGGAGTCTGCAGGTTCAGCCCAACTGGCATTGAGCATCTCATCAAGGACTTTTCAGCATTCGGCACGTTCTTCCTGATTCATATGGTATGGTCAACTTGGCTTTGGAAGCGGTTTCGCGGGGTCGAGATCGATTGTGAAGTCGGAATCCGGTCAGAAATCGGGGAGAGTAGTGGCGGCTTTCTCTCCGTCGAATCTATCCATGTAGTTGTGGTAGTACTCAGGAATATCCGTAGCGATGGACTGAAGACGTTCTGGGATGTCAATTGCATAGAGTTCGATTTCCTCAGTGGTGAGCAGGTCTAGCTCAGCATCGGGAATATTCTCAACCATTTCCGATGTCCGAATGAGGGGTCATTGGCTGAAGAACGTGCTTGCGGGTAATGCGAGACAGTGCTTCTCACAATAGTCCGATGCGAAGGTGACCTTACCACTCAACCAATGTATCTGCGGATCGTGCTGCTGAAGCCACAGTAATCCAAGTACGATGTTGTGCCCTCCCAGCGGTGCGACGTCAAAGGTGAGGGTCTCGGAATGGTTGCCAATGGCCATCTGGATCTCGACCTGTCGGTCTACATGTGAAAGGAGTCGGCCATTTACATCATTAACGGTGAGTGGGTTGCGGCTTTTAATGACCAGTTCATGTAACTCAACAAATCTCGGGTGGATAAAATTCCCCATGGCGCCTGAGTCCACCATGGCTGTTGTCTTGATCGTATCTGCGAGTACGATCAGCGCAGTTAAATGTCTTACTAATTGGTACGGGGTGACAGCCAAAACCAATACTGTATTTTCAGAAGACAAATCCGAACTACATTCCGAAGCAGAATCCAATACATTAAAGTCTGCGGGCGGGACAGGCTCCTTTGGACTATCTAGTTTTTTGACTCATCACGAGTCAGGGTAGCGTCTGAAGGGCAATCGTCAGTGGCTGGCTCCACCACTGTGATCTGCGCCTTGGGCTTTTTGGGGCAATTCGGGCAGATGTGGCCCTTTTCTCCGCATCCAAAGCACCTGCCCTCAGTCTGGTATTGGAGTCTGTCAGACTCCGAAAGGCGAGTCCCAATACGGGCGGACTTGGCTTTGATTTCGGGTGTGGGCTGTCGGGAGGCAGTGTTGGATCGCGGTGTCGGAGATGCCGATTCGAAGGTGCGGGTGGCAGACTTAGTTTTTGGATTGCGCCTGTTGAGGTCCTGAGCAGCCATATGCTCCTTGTCGAGAGTGATGGCGAGGGTCTTGAGATCGTCGAGTAGTTTGGGTTTTCGTCCGACCAAGTCGCATTTGACCTCATACTTGAGGCCCTGGTAGAACGCCGAGGTGATGATCTCCTCATCTCAGAATTCCATTTTGAGAACAAGCTCCTTGAAGGCTTTGACGTACCGGCAGATGGAGCTGGTTTGCTTCAGGCCTGTGTGGAAACGGTTACGGGCCTTCTGCTTGGCGTTGAGATCTGCCCACTTGTTGATAAAATTCCACTGGAACAGCTTCCAGCTAACAAGATAGGCGGGCGGGTTGTATTCATCCTGGGCAAGTTCTAACTGGACGCGCTTCCAGTTGGCGGCTTTATCGGTACACAGCTGGAGGGCCCACTGGACGCAGATCTCGTCAGAGGCAAATCAGGATGAATTGAGTGCCATGAAGTTGTTGCACTTGGCAAGGAAGACACGGGCTTTGGAAGAAGACCCATTGAAGTGCGAGGGGAGTGCCACCTTCAGGGCTCTGCCACGCTCCGTTGGAGCAGGCCCTGAAGAAGTCGACCTAGTTGACAGCGTGGCCTCCGAACGCATTCTCTGGGCTTCTTCGTAAAGCACCCGGACATCGGAAAGGAAAATGACAAGCTCCGTAACGTGGGACAGGTTTTGAGGCTTATCAGTATATCCGTCGAGGGGTTCCAGGGTGTCGGTGAGCTTTTGTGCAAGGTCGGGGAATTCCTGAAGGGCTCCCTCAACATGGTCGTGGAATCAGGAGACTTCCCGATGGAAGGCGACAATTTCCTCCTTCAGTGGGACAGTCTTATCTTTCGGGGCCCATTTCGGGGCAGTAAACAGGGCCATGGGTCGGTTCGGGTTCATGGGGTCAGGGTCGGTTTCTGGTTCTGCGATTTATGTTTGCGAACGTTCGTGCAAGTGCGCGGCGCCTCATAGGGTACTCAACGTACTGCGATGGATTCAGTAATTCTGATAATCTCCAACAGAGATTATATGAACGGAAGCCGAAAGGAAATGGAAAGGGGGTCTTGAGGCTCGTCCGTTCGCTGACGGAATTCGGGATCTCTGCTCGTCCACATGTGCCGGCGGGAATACAATCTCCGGGGGGAAGGGGGGGAAGTGGGTACGACGACTTACGGGCTTGTCAGACCTAATTCCCAAGTGACTGCCCAAAAGCACAACGGGTGCCCAATCTGTCTCGGCGGCTATGCGCTCCGACTAGGTACAACTCCGAGGGGGCTGACTGAAGCAGGGGTTCGGTCCAGCTGGCTAGCCTGGCGGTGCTGTGGGTGGGAATTAGCACACGAGGGCAGGGGAATGATCCACACAGGCTTGAGGGCCGGAGTCCAAAGGGCGGAGGTGTGACCGAGCAGGTCGGGATTTAACAGCAAGCAAGGCAGGGTGCAATAACAAACATCTATAATCGAGACATCGAGTGAGGGACATTCCCCATCAAGTCCGAGCTTAAGTACAACGTGTAATTTACAAACACGCGGCTACTGGACTGCAGGAGGCAGTGAAGTGGAGAGCGGTGAGGTGGGTGGCATTGCATAGTGTAGGTGGAGAGAAGTGGAGGTTGGACCCGACCACTACTTCCACGTAGTTCCAACCGGGCAACCACTCGCAAGCAGCAGAGGCTTGCCACCTCTGTGAGTGGGCTAAAGGTGGTCACGCAGGAAGCCGGCATCAAATGGGGGCCCGGGCCCTCGGCGTCGCGGCGGCGTCGGGGATACTGCAGCGAAGGCATGCGGCGGGGTCGTTGACACGTCGGGCTGTAAGTCCATCCTAGCTCACTCTAGGACGCTTAAGGGGAATTTCCGAGCTGATGCGGAGGCCCCGCCATTCCTCCCGGCTCCCCACCGAGGGCGGTTTGGTTTTAGCGATCAGCGACGATAAGACTCAAAAGGTGGGTTTGAAAACGAGCCGAGCACATGTGAGACGTGCGCAGGTCAGTGAGCCCCCCAGTTCGCCATCGTAAGAGTTGGCGCGCTGATCCGGCAAGCGACTCTGTCGCCCTGGAGCGGGACGTTAGTTACAGCGAGAAACTCCACCGTTAGACGGCATAGCCCGAGACGGGTCAATGGGGTTCCCGGCCCCAGTGCGCGAACCAGACCCCCTGATGACCCCGTGGCTGACTCCCTCCGGGGGGCTGTAAGTCCCGGGGCTTCTGTGGAGACGTCAGGTGTTCCTCCGTGGGATCGGGCCTGTGACCCTGACTGGCCTGACGGGCGGTTAGCTGTAGCAAGACGGTAACTGCGGTAGGACAGGGGATCCGGGCCTAGAACCGGCTAGAGCGCGCGATCTAGCCAATCGCTTAGGCTCGCCGATAGGCAAATCGAACCGGCCTGCCGTGGAACAGGAAACTCCGGAGGTGGAATCCCGGGGCGGACCGTGGCGTTGGCAGCCTAGTAAGTTGCCGGCGGCCCGAGAGCATCAAAATAATCTGCCGTCGGTGAGCTCGGAATAACAATCCGATTGCTCGCTTAAGTTGTATCCGGGGTAGCGTGTAGGGGCCGGCCGGCCCGTCCAGCAGCCGTGCTTTCGATCATCATGTCAGGGTTTGTGACAGTACGAGCTTGCGCTTCATGTGTAAAATCTGGATCGACGACGTTGTCTCCATGTAGGCTCGTAGCATTCTGTGGTCTCACTTCGTTGTAGAAATACAAGCCTTTGTACCCCGCCCTGGACTACTTGACCAAACTGGTTGTGCGCGCACGTGTGGGAGCCCCTGCGAAGACCCTGAAGTTTGAAGCCTTCTCTGATTGGTGGGTAGTCACGTTGGGCCATATGTTTGGGGTGGTGTTGGACCCCGGGAATTATATCAAGGAAGTATGGCGCCTGGCCATCCCTGAGGGGATGAAAGAGGTGCTCTGGAAAGAGATGAACGGGGCTCAGGTTCTGGGCCACAGATATCATGGTCGGGGCTATGAGAGATCGGATATGGGTAGGTTCTGCCCTTGTGGGTTAGAGATGACCCTTGGACACATCCTCGTAGGGTGCGAGGTTTACGTGCTCCAACCACTGATGGAGGTCTTGCTAGCGGCCCTGGGCGCGCTACACCCCGGTTCCAGCTTCAAGACACTACACCCTGACTCCTGGGGCACCTCGCCCTGGTACCCCCTCCTGGCGCTGGGGAGTCTAGAGGAAGTTACGTACCCTATAGTGAAGGGGCGGAAGAAGATACTCAGAGGGCTCAAGAAATCTAGGCAACAGCGCGTGTGGATGATAGGCGCCTACTACTGGGCCCTATGGAAGTGGCGCATGAAGGAGATCCACGACACGGGTTTCAACTTCTTGCCCGCGAATTGCGTGGCCTCACTGCGAGACACGCTGGCCCAGCCGGTCCCCAAACACCTGTTAGCGCAGACGGTTGGTGGCGAGGGCAGCGAGGAGATACCCGGCGTTACGCCTGGCCAAGCGCATGCCCCCTTATTGGGCGATCTCACAAAGCTGCCGCCCCCTGTGTCTCACCTCGTAACGCGAGATGTTGGACAGAGGCTGTCTGACAGAGGTAAGTCAATCCTGCGCGCCCTCCGGGTGCCAGATGCGAGTGGGCGCCCGCGCCGCGTGTCCAGGAGGGAAGCAATCCTGCAAGCCCTCACGGATGGTGTCTATACGTAATGTGGACGTGAGGTCACACTAATACTACAACGTACCACGTCGTCCTCTTCACCCTTCCCTTACCCTCTGGGGGCGGGTTCTACTCCCGTCGTAAGGTGGGGGATAGTGGGTCGCGCCTGAGCTCTCTTTGGGCAGACGGCTGGATCCCAGGGAGGGACGTTAAACCATTTCTGGGCGGTCCGGTAAGGTGCGCCCTGTCAGTCGCAGGCAGGGGTCATCATCACCGATGTCGGACTGGAGGCCCCCCGCAGGTTTAGTGGGTATTCCGCGGTCGCTCCGGCCGCTGGCGACCCCCACACTCCCAGCCTCTGAAGTCTACAGAAGCCTGACCCTTGGGTGCCGGGAGACCATTTCACCCTTGGCGCGGCGGATAGACTGTATTGGCACCTCCAACAGGCAACGGGGTCTTAAACCAGATTCCTGCGGGTGACGGTAGGGAGAGTTCTAGAGAACAGGCGGTGCCAGATGATGGGGCGCCACTCCACAGACTCGTCAGTTGCAGGGGCCGGGAGACCATCTCCCCTCTCTGGCTCGTCGTGTAGTCGGCGGCAGAGCCGCCTCCCTGACCCACAAAAAAAAAAAAAAAAAAAGTGGAGAGAAGTGGAGGCGGGGGCGATGTGTAAGTGGAATCTACACAGAGGCAGTGAGGTGGAGGCTATGCGAACACGGTGGTACAGGAGTGGAAGTGAAGAGGAATTAGTGGAGCGCGCAGGGCGGAGGCGGGTCTACACTATAGGAATAAGTCCAGCAGCGTGCGGGAATGATACAAACATTCGGAGACATAATATACAGTACGAGTGGTCATCACAGGGAAAGAGTCCATAATAGAAAGCATGAGCCATGGGAAGTGGGGAAAGGGATTGGAGGGATCGGAGGACAGTCGGGAGAGGGATCGGAGGGATCAGGGAGAGTGGAGATCGTTGGAATAAAGGCGAAATAGGAGGAAAAAGGCAATATTATCGCATTGTGAGAGGTCAAAGGCACCGGATTTTCTGTTCTGTGTGACTCCAATTCCCAGGAGGAACTTTACTTCACCCATATCCTTGACTTTGAAGTGTTGTCCAAGAGCACACTTCATCTCAGTGAGTCGAGAATTCGAGTTTGAGACAATTAACATGTCATCAACATGTACAGCAAGGATGATGAAGACATTCTTCGATTTGTAGAGATACACACATGTATCCTTGCTGCATCGGTCAAAGCCCAGCCTCTTTAACATGCTGTCGAGCAGTTTATTCCAAACATGCAATGCCTGTTTAAGACCGTAGAGGGACTTTTGTAGTTGCCATACCTCATTACTGCCTGTGTGGAAGCTATCTGGTGTGTTCATGTATATCTCCTCATCGAGAGTTCCATTGAGAAATGCAGTTTCAATATCTAGGTGGTGTGCTTCGAGGTCCAGTCTCGCAGCAAGAGAGAGAAGGGCACAATAGGAAGCCAGGCGAGCCACAGGTGAGGTTGTTTCTGTGAAATCCTGGCCAGGAATTTGAGAATATCCCTTTGCAACCAGGTGGGCCTTGTACCGGGCAATCAAGTTGTCTGGATTGAGTTTTATTTTGAATACCCATTTGAATCCAACAGCTTTTCTGCCTGGTGGGAGCTCTTTCACACACCTGTAGGTGCCATGTCGTTTTAAGGAATCTAATTCTTCCTGCATCACTGCCTCCCACTTTGGCCAATCTGGCCGTTTTCATGCCTCCTTGACATCTAAAGGTTCGTTGTGAAGATTTGTGTTTTCAGCGGCCAACAGTGCTTCATGGTAAGCATGTTTTCTTGTATTTTCTGTGATATTTTCTTCAATTTCCATAACTCCCACTGAAGCTTGATGGTCGCTGGCATTTCCATCTGCACTGAGTTCCCTAGTTGTGCTGATCGCAGCCCTTGGCCTCCTTCTTTCATGGGTTGGGGGTGGCCCAGCAGCATCGGCAAGATGCTCCACTTCTGAGCAGCGGTAGTGGTGAGGAGGTGCCTCAGGTTCCATTGGGATGAGAGGTACTACTGGGTCAGGACCATCAGGTACACTCTCATCCTCAGTGGCCATGGGTCTTAGTATCTCCTCATCTGATTCCAGTTCGTTCACACCTCCATTCGTGTACTGGACTCCCACTTCTTCCTCAGAAGTGAGTGTTTCTTCTGTGTGTGCCGCTTTTTCAATATCAAGGGCCTCACTAAGATCCTCCAGATTCTGTTCGGCATCTGTGGCATGATGGGAGATGGACGATTCATCAAAATCGACATTTGGACTTGTGAAGACCATGTGTCAGTATGGGTCCCATAGTTTGTAATTTCTTGATCATGGTGTGTGGCTGAGTAATCGGCACTTGCGTGATTTTTTGGTCCATTTTTTTCGTGTCTCAGGTGGAATGTGTACATATCCTGTTTCACCAAATGTATGTAGGTGTTTGATGTTTGGTCGCTTGCCTGTCCAGGCTTCAAATGGTGTTTTGTCTTTAAGTGTGATAGTTGGGCTGTGGTTGATGAGATAGACAGCATTCTCCACTGCATATGGCCAGAAGCCTTGAGACATGTTTGTACCAAACAGTTGGCACATAGCCCGCTGTGATACATTCTGGATGCCTCTCTCAGCAAGGCCATTTTGCTCATGTTCGTATGGGGCACTCATTTCATGGGTGACACCATCCGATGTAAGCCATTCTGTGAATTCCTTGCTGCGGAACTCCTTTCCTCCATCCGATTTTAGGTATTGGAGTTTGAGGTCGGCCTCGCGTTCAGCTTTGAGCTCCCATTTTTTGAGTCGGGTGAATGTGTCACTCTTTTTTGATAAGAACTCAACCCAATGGTAGTGGGTATGCTCATCGATGATTAAGAGGAAATACTTATTTCCACTAAGTGATATAGGAATCGGGCCACACATATCAATATGTACTCTTTCCAGCCGGCGCCTGGTTATAGTACCTGTAGAAGGGTGGTTCTTTCGTTTTGAGCGCCCATAAGCACACCCCTCACAGAAATCCTCTCTTCCGATGATCCTATCCACTCCGTCTACCAATCGGTGGTTCACCATAAGGCGGCAATTGTCGATGCCGAGATGCCCGAGGCGTCTGTGGAGGATATTAATGTCGATAGATCGAGAAGGAGATGAAGCGAGGTTCGCAGTGACCTTTTGTGTTGCTGGAATTGCATCCAGTGTATACAGATCGGTGTCGTCAGTAGCAAAGGCCCTTGCGATTACTTCATTGGTGCTCTTGTCAATGTACTCGCAGACATTGTTGTCAAATACAACCTTGCAGTGGGGAAGACGGGCTGATTGTCCAACAGATAGAAGTGTGACCTTGAGTTCTGGTACGAAAAGGGCGTCCTTGAAGCAGCCTTCTTCCTGTTTTCCATTGACGTTGAATAAGAGGCGAAGTGTCCCTTTTCCAGTTGCAAAGATTTCGGAATCATCCCCAAGGCTGATGGGGATGGGTGTTGAGAGGGTTTCAAATGATTCCAGATCGAACAGCTCTCTTTGGTGAGACATGTGATTCGATGCCCCAGAGTCCGGGTGAGCAATGAAAACATTTTTTGCAGTAGTTTTTCTGCAGTAGGAGTGGACACAATGGGAGGTTGCCTGTAGCACTCTAAGCTTTCTTTCGGATTTCACCTGGGATCGGTGAGCACGTTGGCGCTTGCTCGGTGGTGGTTCAGAGTCGGAATCAGAATCAGAGCTCGTTTCTGATTCTGAGCAGCTTTCGGCTGCCTTTTTCTTGGCTTTCTTTGCCTTGTGCTTCTTTTTCTTTTCCTTCTCCCACTTCTCCTTGTCCTTGACCCAGCAATTTTCAGTTGCATGAGTTTTGGGACGGTAGCACCCAGGGTGCATGCATGGTGGCCCGCTGTATCGACCTGATGTCATCTTTTCTGCAGTCACATTTAGAGCAGTCAGGTTACTGTTTGTGGTCGATTTTTGGGTTGAGTGGATGTTGTTCCGGAGGGCTTCACGTAGTTTTCCAGCAACTTGATTGAAAGACCACTGGTTGGTGGATGTGCTGGTGGTTGCGATGGAATCAGTAATTCTGATAATCTCTGACAGAGATTATTCAAACAGAAGCCGAAAGGGATAGGGAGGGTCTTGAGGCTAGTCCGTTTGCCAACAGAAATCGGATCTCCTCTTGTCCACACATGCTGGTGGGAATATAATCTCCAAAGGAAGGGGGAGGGAATGGGTATGACAGCTTATGGGCTTGTCAGACCTAATTCCCAAGCAACTGCCCAAAAGCACGACGGGCACCCAATCTGTCTCGGCGTAAATGCTCTGACTAGGTGCGACACCGAAGGGGCTGACTGAAGCAGGGTTTCGGTCCAGCTGGCTAGCCTGGCGGTGCTGTGGGTGGGAATTAGCATGCGAGGGTGGGGAAGTGAACCACTGGTCTTGAGGTCCGAGGTCCAATGGTCAAGGGCAAGCAAGTGAGGAGTGTTGGGATTCTTATCGAGTGGGGTGGGGCACACAATAACAAATGTCTATTGCGATGGAATTGGTAATTCCGATAATCTCTGACAGAGATTATACGAGCGGAGCTGAAAGGAGTAGAAGGGGTCTTGAGGCTAGTCCGCTCGCTGATGGAAATAGGTTCTCCTCTCGTCCACGCGCACCGGCAGGAATATAATCTCCGAGGGGAAGGGGAGGGAATGGGTATGATGACTTACAGGCTTGTCAGACCTAATACCCAAGCGACTGCCCAAAAGCATGACGGGCGCCCAATCTGTCTCGGCAGTAAATGCTCTGACTAGGTACGACTCCGAAGGGGCTGACTGAAGCAGGGGTTCGGTCCGGCTGGCTAGCCCGGTGGTGCTGTGGGTGGGAGTTAGCACGCGAGGGTGGGGGAATGAACCACCGGTCTTGAAGTCTGAAGTCTGACAGGCCGAGGTGAGTGAGTGAGCAAGAGAGGGGCGTCGGGATTCTTATCAAGTGGGGCAGGGCACACAATATCAAACATCTATAATCGAGACGTCAAGTGAGGCACAATCCTCATCAAGTCCTAGCTTAAATACAAAGTCTAAATTACGAACACGCAGCTACGAGACTGCAGAAGGCAGTGAGGTGGAAGGCGGTGAGTGGGTGGCATTGCATAGTGGAGGTGGAAAGAAGCGGAGGCGGGGGTGGTGTGGAAGTGGAAGCTACACACGGGCAGTGAGGTGGAGGCTATACAATGTGGTGGTACAGGAGTGGAGGTGAAGAGGGATTAGTGGAGCGCGCAGGGCAGAGGCGGGTCTACACTATCGGAGCGAGTCTAGTAGCATGCAGAGAATGATACAAATGTGAGGAAATACAGGATACAATTGGGAAGCATCAGAAAGAGTCCATAATATGAGGCACAAGTCACGGGAAGTGGGGAGGGGAACAAGGGGATCGGAGGGAGAGCGGAAAGGGGAGCGGGAGCGGAGGAGGGATATCAGAGTGATCGGAGTGATTGGAGGGAGCAGAGATCGTTGGAATAGGGAGGAGAAAGGGGGAAAAAGGGCGATATTATCACATCTATATCGAGACATCAAGTGAGGGACATTCCCCATCGAGTCCGAGCCTAAATACAACGTCTAATTTACATACATGCGGCTACCAGACTGCAGGAGGCAGTGAGGTGGGAAGCGGTGTGTGGGTGGCATCGCATAGTGTAGGTGGCACGAAGTGGAGGCGGGGGCGATGTGTAAGTGGAATCTACACAGAGGCAGTGAGGTGGAGGCTATGCAAACACGGTGGTACGGGAGTGGAAGCGAAGAGGGAATAGTGGAGTGCATGCGGGGCGGAGGGTCTACACTATCAGAGCAAGTCTAGCAGTGAGCGGAGAACAATACAAACATGAGGAAATACAGGGCATAAATCAGGGAACACCAGAAAGAGTCTGTAGTACAAGACACGAGTCATAGGGAGTGGGGAAAGGGGACGAGGGGATCGGAAGGGGAGCGGAGACAGAATCAGAATCAGAGGGAGGTTGTTGGAGGGAGTGGAGACCATCGGAATAAGAGGAAAAAGAGGAAAAAGAGAGGAAAAAGGCGATATTATCGCAGTGGTGACGATGTTGGTGGATGCCATCAGCCAGATGGGATTGTCATTGGAGCGAAATGAGCGGAGGAGGATGAACACAAGGAACGAGTTGTCAAATCCTGAATTAACAGCATTGAGGGTAGCATTCTTTGATCAGTAGAAAGTGAGGTGTTTTTCAAAGTTTTCCAATGTAGGTGTGTCTTTGAACTCTTTGTCGATCAGTTCGATTTTGATTCCATATGCGCTGCTCCCACTTGACTGTTTGATGACCACAGCTTCCAGCTTGTCATACATGCTTTTTGCTGACTCTTTCGGATTAACGACATGTTTGATTTCTTCCGATAGAGTGCCTAATATGACTCCAGCCACAATGTTGTTCACTGTTTTCCACTCCTTAAGTTCTGCACAGTACGTCTTTAGCTCTTCGGCTGTAGGTTGGGATGCTGTGGTTGAAGGTGTGGAGGAGGCATTGGGATCTCCAGCTGCTGCTGGGGTAGTGGTCTGTTGTGTGGTGCGTGGGTTGACAGGTTCTGGGTCAAAAGCGACAGAGGCATTCTTGCGCCGGATGGTGCTGTTGATCTGGTGATCCCATAGGTACCAGTTGTCATAACCTAGTTTGACCGATTCATCATTCCTTGACTCACTCATTGTTTCTTTTGAGCTAGCGTTGGCATGGCAGGAAAAGTTTGAATGAGGAAGTCGTGTCAGTGATTGCGGGTGCAGGAAAAAGGAATGAAGAGTAGTGTAGGAGTGTATGCCCCTTTTGTGTTGTTCTTGTTGTAGGTATTTGGGATTTCTTGAAGTGTTTTAGAGCACTTCAGGGCTCATAACCTAATAAACAGAATAACTCAGACGTGTTGGGGACAAACATCTATTATGTTATCTACCTAATAAACAGAATAACTGATTCACATAAGCAGCGAGTCGCAGCGGACTAGAAGATTGGACATACCTCAGACATGTTGGGGACAAATGTCTGAGGGTCTGGAAATTGGCCAGTGGCCCAGTCCACCATGGGTATATGTGGTATCTATGCTTGCAGAACTATCTACTTCTAACAAGCCCCTTTTTCCTTTCACTCTTCAATGAGCTTTGCTACATTTAGTAGCATGTGCAAATCCACCCTGATATCACACTCAAACCATCTCTCCACCCCCCTTACCAATCCCTCTGCTGATGAGCCAGCTATCAGTGAGTCAGTCTCATATGAGAGCATTGCCCACAACGAAATGGCACAATACAAGGATGGGGAACCACTTCAATGGACCAATAAAATGCTATCGGATGAGTGGTTGCTTCAGTGGTGGATGGTATGTGCAAATTGAACCCAGTGTCAGTCATCAAACACTCACACGGCATGCAGCTGAAGTGTACCACATATCCTACCATATTCAAGATTGTTCTTGACATTATTGCAATTCCAGCCTCAGCTGTCCCATCTGAGGAAGCGTTCTCTTCTGCCCGGCGGACCACCACTTGGGAGCGAAACCGGCTCTCTCCAGACCTTATACGCTCCCTTCAACTTCTCAAACACAACAATCGCAACCTTGGTCGACTAGAAGAGCGCAGTCTGTGGGCATATACTGAAGAGGATATGAACGCCATATCAGCTGGCACAAGAGAGAACGGGCCAGATGAGTATCTGGAGGATGCATAGTATATAGTAGTTCAATATTTAGATACCATACAATTTTTTTTACGAATTTTCTGGTAATCTTTTACTGTGCCCCACCTTTCCTTTGTCTTGACTCGTCGGGGCTCATCCCAATTTGGCCTTGACTTGTAAGTTCGCCAAATGCGGATGGCCTCGACTCAACTCAACTCAACTCAACTCGCGGCAACACTATGTCACGTCGTCACACAGAAGGTGGGGTGATTTACGGTGTGGCTGGGAAGTTCTGGGGTCCCACCGGACATTTGGTAGGGTTGACGTAGGGTCATTCTCCCAGCTTCCATATCGCCATACCCCGGGTCCACAATATTCTTCCTATTCCTCATATCCAACCCCAGTCACAGAGTACCCGCTCTACCCCCCGTACTCGTCCCCACCCGGCCTTTCAGCGGCATCCTATGACCACCCAGTCGCAGTCGCAGTCGCCGCCATCGCATCACCCGCCTCAACCCATCCTCAACGCCTGCACCAGCAAGCGCCACAACCACAACCACTACAACCACTACAACCACAACCACAACCACAACCACATTACGCGTTTTCTTCGACTCCTGCGACTACAGAGTGAGTTGGCATCTCTACATGCGTTCCTATCTCAGATCTCCCATCTTCCTCCTCTCCCATCTCGCCTGCTTACCTCTTCACCTCGTCCTCTGTCTCCTCTTACCTCCCGTCCCGGACGAAAGACTGACCACCCGTTCATCTAGCGGATTCCCCTCCCACTCCCACTCCCATTCCCACCCCCACTCGCTCGACCACCCTCACTCTCACCCTCACTCTCACCCTCACTCTCACCCTCACTCTCACCCTAACCACTCTCACCACCGTCACCACCACCAGCGCGACGACAGCACCCGACGAATCTCCGTTCCTTTGTCAGCAACCACCCCGCCGATGTATTCCCCCACCTCGTATTCAGCTCAGGGTCCCCCACATTGGCACCGCGACCGCTCCGGTTCCTTCCCCGATCCTACCTACCAAATCCACCCCGCAGCAGCAGCAGCAGCTGCCGCTGCTGCTGCTGCCACCGTCGCCGCCCACGGCCTCGCCCACTATGCCTCGTCCCCGCTCTCCTCTGCCAATCCACAATGGCTGCCTCAGCCTCAGCAATCACAGCAGCAACCATTCGGCGCTTCTCCTCCCGCCTCAGCTCCCAATCAAGCCTTACACTCGCACTCTCACTCGCACTCACAATCCCAGACCCAAACTCAGGCCCAGCAGCAGAGCCAATTCCAACTTCAGCCCCTCCATTCTCTCCCGTCGATCGCACGTCCCGGCTACACTCCTTCGACCACCACGGGCACGGGCACGGGCACGGGCACCCCCGAGATAGAGCCACAATCGCATCTCCAGTCGACCTCCATGATCCCTTCCGTATACAACGCGGGATACCCATACTACGCGGGATACCCATACTACGCCCGACCTGCTACCGCTCCTCCTGCAGGGGAACTGCCACCGGCGCCGTCGCAACAGATAGAGCCACAATCGCATCTCCAGTCGACCTCCATGATCCCTTCCGTATACAACGCGGGATACCCATACTACGCGGGATACCCTGCACCGGCGCCGTCGCAACTGCGGCCGGTGGCGCTACAGGCGCGAGCGGAGGCGCGCGCACGGGCCGAGGCATGGGGGTATGCGCATGCGCATGCGCAGGTAGGGCCTCAGGCGCTGGCACGGGTGGAGGCGCTGGCACAAGCGTTGGGGGCAGGCGTGTGGCCGGTGAAGGCCCACACATTTACATATGCCGATGTATTGGCAGATTCGAAACTGAAGGACATCATTTACTCCATTGAACCCGACCATCGTCATACACTTGCATCTCATCTATACCGCCGCTCACACACTTCACAAGAATATTGGTGGCTGATCCAAATTATTACACCCATTACCCGCCTTCCACCAGAGTTGCTCCATCAAATTCTACTCTTTATCATCGACGAAGCGAGCGATTCACCTTTGGCGTTGATGCGAGTATGTAAACATTGGTATGACATCGTCACTGGTATTTGGGCATCACTCAACCTGGGCACAACAACCCCAAACCATGCTGTCACAACCAAGTTGGAAAGGAACCAATGGTTTTTGGATGTAGTAGTTGATACGGAGATCGACCGTGGCCATTTCACCCCATCAGAGGGTGCTTACCAGGCTATTTTCGCTGCCATTGAAGCAACCGACCGATGGCGGAGTTTCGTAGTCGAGACGTTCCCGCCACAGGCCGACTTGCCTGAACACCTCGTGAACAGTAGACTCCAAGGATTCTCGGGTGCTGTCATGAACCGCATTAGGACATTCAAGGTCAAGTGCGCTTGCGAGATGTCGCCCCTCCTCGACCATCTTTTGCGCGTTCTCGGCAAAGCAGCCAGTCGAGAGCTCACGACAGTGGAAATAAATTCACCGAGTGTGATATCATTCCTTGTTCCTACCTATTCCACAATCTTTCATTCCGTCAAAGTGCTCTCCCTCGATACCCCGGGGTTGAACAACCCAGTTGACCTTCTACCTCACCTACATCAACTGGAATCCCTTACTGTCTCTCACCTCACCTTTCCCATTTATACCAATGATGTCGACTTACCGTTGGTTCACACACTCCGTCATCTCAGCCTCAGAGCTGTCTCCATTCAGTGGATGAGTGGCAGGACCTTTCGTGCTCTCGAGAGTTGCACCATTCTCCTTCCACTCCATCGCCATATTCTGCACACATTCTGCACCACCCTCCCGAACTGCAAAAGCTTGACATTCCAAGGCTATCCTCTCGACATGCTTAATGGCATCTCAGCACGCGAGCTCAATCACCTCTCTGTGACGTGCTCCTCTTCTTTTAAACCGCGGGGAAATAGAGAATTAGTTCAGTTTTCTAGTCGAGCCTTACGACAGAGCCGACTTTCACCACGAATTCTCCATCTCAGTATCGAGGCTACGAGTGAGGCTTGGATAGTAGCATTAGCGTTCATGTCAGATTTGGAAGAATTGGTGATTGAGAATGCACGACCTTCTTCGCTTGGAGCAAAGGTCCTCCGGTCACTTGTCGTACAACCAGTCTATGCAAACAATCTGGGCACCACCACCACTCCTGGGTGTCCGAACACACCAGTATGTCCATCCCTTAGGCGATTTGGGCTCCGGTATCGCCGCTGGTTGCGACCAAGTGAGCATTTTGACTTGATTCCGGAGTTCATGTCCGTTATCCTGTCAAGGCAACGGCCAGTGTTCTCTCTGCAGAGCTTCCAAATATGGATGGGGAGTGATCAAGAGGACCCACTGGAATTGATGGATGGATCGTGGATTAGCCTCGAGGGATTTGAGCGCCTGGTCAATGTCAGTGCAATTAGTTTGCTACAGGTGATGGCTAGTATATTAGTGGAGAACGTGGTTAAGCCTTCTGGGAAGTCCTCTACCGCACGCCCTAAACGACAGCTGGCATCCCAGCCGCTGCTGCCTCCGCCAAGAACTCCTCTGCCAGCAATACCCCCTCCTCCTCCACCCCTCCCGCCCAATCTACCAACTCCGCGCGTCCCACCTTCACTGCCTCCCCACCTGCTTGATCTACCCTCATCTCTGTCCGATCCGGTCTCCTCACGGAGTCTGACCGTGCTTGTCAGACGCCCGTACGAGGACCAAAGGTACAAGGAGATCAACCTCATAGAAGGCGAGTATATCTACGATGTTGAGCAATTCAGCAATAAGTGGTGGAGAGGCACCACGGCGGACGGGAAAAGGGGGTTGTTCCCTGCCGATCATGTCGTGGAAAGTGCGATTCCTAATGAGGCCAAAGTACCTCCGCGCCTACTCTCCGTGAGACCAGCACCGAAGAACAGAACTCTGACCATGCTTGTTTTACTGCCGTACGAGGCGGAAGAGGACCATGAGATCAATCTCATAGAGGGTGGATATATCTACGATGTCGAGCAATTCAGTAATAAGTGGTGGAGAGGCACCACGGCGGACGGGAAAAGGGGGTTGTTCCCTGCCGGTCATGTCGTGGAAAGTACGATTCCTAATGAGGCCAAAGTACCTCCGCGCCTACTCTAGACCAGCACCGAAGACCACAGCCCCGACCATGTTTGTTTTACGGTCGAAGAGGACGATGAGATCAACCTCATAGAAGGCGAATATATCTACAGTGTTGAGCAATTAGACGATGGGTGGTGGAGAGGCACCGCGGCGGACGGGTTCCCTGGAAGCTATGTCTATGGCGCGGCAGTGCACCACTCCTACTCCCCAGCGAGAACATTCGGATTCGAGCATGCTGAGGTCGCGACAAGGCCAGAAAAAAAGGAAAACGAAGGGAGGGTCGGTGATAATCTTTCAAAGTTTCACAGGGCGCCACAGCTATCGTCGAATGCAACATGGCACTCGGAAGCTCCGAAGAACAAGTCCTTGCTTCTAGAGCACGAAAGCATGATTGAGTAGGAGTGTGGTTGAAAATGAAAATCATTAGCGCTCGCTCACTGGAATTCGGATAATGCTCACGCTCTGTTGTGAGTTCTCCTCTCCCTCAGGTTAAATCCTCGTAAACTCCATCCACAAATACACCCCTCAAATAATGCACCTGTCGCGAACATCGAATTATGCCCGATCTATGCTACAAATGAGAGGGACTCGAAAGCAATCCGTCCTTGAATGTAATACACGTACCATAATGGACTGTTTGATACAATAATCGGAGCTCGTTCCATCGCAAAGTCCATCGTTTCGGGTGTTACTTGACCACCAAGACGGACCGTACAAACACAATTGCTATCCAGTCAAGTATAAACCAGTAAGGTTCCAATGGACGACTACCACCGTACCCTTTTCAAACCCGCGCCGTCAGAGCCAACTTCGAGCTCACCAAACACGGTCCGGTCCGCGGTCGCTTTCGCTTTCCCTCCGACCCCAGGAGCCCCAGTTATCGCTGCCTTGCTGGAGGCAAATGCCTCCTCCGCACTGAGCTTCACGCCGACCTTACCCAGGTGTACAGGCGGTACACTCCTGTTTGGTCTCGTCACCCCTGCGGGAATGACGAACCCTCCTCCACCTTAATCGCCCTTGATAGCACTACAGCCCGTGGCAGTAGAGAATGAGCTCGTCCTTGATAGAGGCATGGGGCTAGTGTATGCAGGCGGTGGACCAATACCAAAGCTGCGATCCGGTTGAGGCGAGTCACCCAGCAGACCAGATATAATCTCGCTCATCCGTCCTTTGCCTTTCGCGTCCGTCACGGTTCCAGTGGGCCATGCGCTGGTCTCACCGGGGGGCACCAACAGTGGTGGTGGTGGTGGTGATGGGTCCAAGCCGAGCGCGTCGACCAGCGTTTTTGATGCGTCAAACGACTCTAGATCCAGGTCGTTGTAGAACGAATCGTCCCCGTCAGCAAAATCGGCGAACTCCTGGGATAGTTCTTTCGGCAATTGACTAGCACGTTGGGGAGGGTGCGGCTGACGGGGAGGAGGTTGTGGTTGTTGTTGTACAAGCTGGGTGGGAGATACTTGGACGGTCGGTTCTGGTTGTGGCAGTGCGTCCGTTGGAAAAGGTGGTGAAGGTCTGGAGACAGGGAATGATCCAGCCAGTGCTGCCAGGATGCCAGAACGAGCCATCGTGCTGGTCGTGGCGGGTGCAGGCTTGGCATGTGCTACATGGGATCGCGGTGTTTCGCGTTCACGCTGAAGAGTGGTGGATCTTACGGAGTGTTCCTGATGAGGACGGGATTATATATGCTGAGGGGATTGTTGTGCTTGACGCTGAAGCTGGGGAGCAGGGCCTGATTGTGCAGGAGACGTCCGCGCTGGAACGGTAGGAGGGGGTCCCATATTACTAGGTCCAGCGTTCGACGTACAGGTAGCTAAATCACTGCCTGTAGGGGGATCGGAATACTCTGGACGGCGATGGAGCTCGGACCTGTTGAATTTTGGTGGCGGGAATTGAATCTTGACCACTTCCTGGTCGGGTTTGTTAGAAAAGGGTACCATGTCACGCTAAGTAGACGTAGACAGACCTTTGCATACTCCTTGTCATAGGGGCAATTACCAAGTAAGTTGCCAAAGTTACGGACTGTGCGCTTCAAAGCGTCTGTCACGGCTTCTTTCTTGCACTGGATCGAATAACTCATATCAGTGGGACTGATTGACGTTGTACTATGGGATAACAGAAGGAAGAACGCGTACCTTGTCGAGAGCCATACCCTTTTGCCTGCAGTTGTCGAGCATACCGAATCTGACGTCTTCATGGTACACCCCATCACGCAACGTGACCTTGACAATTGCTGTGATCCCGACACAGTACCGCCGTGTTTATTCGTTGTAGTCAATCTGGAAGGATGCCAAATCAGCCAACCATCGTATGCGCATTAATTCTTTGTGAGTACACACATAGTCTAGAGCCAATGGTGTAATAGAACTACTCTAGCCATTACATCCGAAGACCTCATTGGCGAGGTTGAGGTTGATAATCTTCCAGCGCGTAGGTCAACTTGCCCCGCCTGGGCCCAGACATTGGCCAATGAACTCTGGACCAAGCTTCTCATCAAGTTTGGCTTGTAGGGTGGCTATTTGCTGAGCTGTATGCACCAACAAGTCGACATCCGCGTATTGAGGAGTATTTGGATTGTGACAGCTACCGAAAGGTGGCTGGGGTTGTTGGGGGTGGGAGTGAGAGTTCGAGAAGGAAGTATGCGCGTTGAAGTTTCCGTGCATAGCCTCGTTATAGCTTATTGGGCGAGATATCGCGAGGGTCGGTGGGTCCGCGTGGTTTGTGGCAAGGACGCGAAGGACGGGAGCGTAGAGGGGGTGATGAGTCCAATGTATGCGCTTATGAGGTGCGTTGACAATGCACTCATCGACCAACGAGGGTGGCGACGCGACGACAAGGCGGAGACAAGGTCCAAACACGTGACGTTTTGTTTGACCAAGCACTGCCCGAAAAGGCAGACGCGCTCCTATCGTAGATCGTCGAACATAGAGCAGGCGGCCACGCAACACGCAGTCGCCTCACCTTTCTCAAGCAGACCTATAAGAGGCGGATCGGACGACAAGTGATTTCAGCTCACACCTGGCTTCTTTCATCGCGCGCCTACGACCCAGTACTTCGACACTGGGGTTCAGCTACACTTACAAAGGACGCACAGAATATAGTGGCATTCCAATAACTGTGAAAATCGGAGGTCGCCCGGTGATTCGGGCAAACCGACTGCACGCCTCGGAGGCGCCCCTGACTTAATCTCGCCTTATATTGAGGCTTAACTCGATCCATGCGTGGTATCTGTCCTAGTGCGCCTTTTTGTCACGATCTGGGCCGCTCAATTATTGACGAGGCGTGGTTTTTTTATTACAGCTCCCTTCCTCCCACTTCACCCCCGCCGTTATCGCCCCCGCCTCGACACCACTGTTGACAGAACCGCCACCGTCGTCGCAATGACCACCATAGGATTCAGATCTGCCTCTGCCATGCGCACCGCCTCCGGAATCACGACCATCACCCCCAGAACCACAGCGACCCCGTCCAGTCCCTCTGCCTGATGAACCGTCTCTGCGCATTCCGTCCTCTCCAGCATCTCTACCTTCCCAACGAATTCCTACCGCGATGCCCAAGAGAACGATCGGATCAACCTCGTAGATGGTGAATACATCCACGATGTTGAGCCAGTAGGTGATGAGTGGTGGAGAGGCACCACGGCGGGCGGGAAAGGGGTTGTCCCTGCCAGCTATGCCGAGGAAAGTGCGGCTCCGAATGAAGCCGAATTACCACCGCCCCTACACCCCGTGAGCAACCTCGAACCCAGGCACTTCGGGGATGCAGGAGTCGCAACAGAGCCGAAAAAAGGAAGCGAAAAGGGAAGGTTGATGATGGTGATGATTCAAAGTTCTCCTCCACAGCGCTACAGCCAACGTCAAATGCAAGAGGCCTCTCGGCACCTCAACACAGGTTCTTGCTTCTAGAGCATGAAGGCGATGATTGACTAGGTGGTGTGGTTGTTTATGAAAATCACTTACGCTCACTGGAATAAGGGTTGTGCTCACGCTCCGTTGAGTGGCTTTTCTTCTTGCATCCTTGTTAAACAAAACACCCCTCAAACAATGTACCGCTGAATACGACGGAGTCGTCTCAAATTCTTGACGCACTGACTGATCGGTGTGTTCACTGTAATTAACGCGATCAGTACCACTGAACCTGCTAGCATCGTATACTAGTTGGGGGTCCAGAGTGGCCGAGTATAACCAACCCTAGGAGCGCTGAAATACTCACTTGAGGTTGATGTGAATGGGAGTGGCTTTAATTTTCTCTGGCACTCGCGTTCTAGGCAGCCCAAAGGGCTTTTGATGGTTGATGTTGTCAGTAAGGAATGAAAGAGCTCTAGATCATGCATTGCCAGGTCGCTTGGATTACAAGACTCAAAGCTTTGCGGCCCGGTCATTCCGCGACCACTAGCCTAATGCACGAGATTGGCACCCCGAAGGGCGACAGTACCCATGCTCTCTTCATGTATACGACGACGCCAGAAATAGTTGGAGGAACCAAGGCAAGACTAGATAATCAGCGTGAATTTGGGGGCCCGGAGGACGTCGAAGGCTCAGGAGACATCGATGGCCACGAAGAGGAAAATCCAAAGACGGTTTCGCGACCTCGTCATTTGAGCGTCTTGTACGTTTTGTACATAAGTTGATAGATAGATTGTATATACCCGCCGACGATTTTACAAGGCCCCTCAGCTATTGTTTGATCCGTCCATGACATCTTCTGCTCTAATTGCCAAATATACGACTGTTTAATTGAGGGACTGAAATATCGTCTTTGTCCCCAACCCTGGATTCTCCACTTCTGGGTATATCCGAACAATCGCAACATACCTGGTGGTAGTATATCATATTTATGGGAACATTCTGGTCCATTGTCGCCTTCCCACCAACCTCAGGAAATGCATCCTCGATTGCATGGCCCAGGTGCACGGGCGGTACATCTCCGAGGGAATAACGAACCCACCTCCACCTTGACAGCAGTATAGCCCGTGGTAGCACTGAACGGACTCGTCCTTGGTGGACTAGCATATGCAGGGATGTGGTCTGATGCTAAAGCTGCGATCCGGTTCAGGTGAGTCGCCCAGCAGGACCGCCGTAACTACTCCCACCCATCCCTTGCCTTTCGCGACCGTCTCGGTTGGTCGCAGCGCGGGTGATCGAAACCGAGCGTGTCGACCAGCGTTGTCGAGGAATCGAACCATTCGTGTCGTTGTAGAACGAATCGTCCCCGTCAGCAGAATCGGTGAACTTCTTCTGGGATAACTTCGGATGCAGTTCGACAGCTGGCGGGATTGGGGTCGCTGTCGTACCAGCTGAGCTGGAGACACCACCCGTATCGATGCCTCTAGCAGTCACATCTGAGGTCAGAATAAATGCAACTTTGCAACCTGGCGGCGAAGACTCTTTGGTTTTGCGATTTCTGCAAGTGACACTCGAGGAACTGGTGTAACGAGTGGGAGAACTTCAATTGCTCAAACTGAGGTAGAACGAAGTGCGATGAAGTTTCGATTAGTGATGCGGGTTTATGCATGGCAGATCACGAGCATACCAGATCGGCGGCGAAACTGGTATTCCTCGAAGTAGGGAGGATCGAACACCACCATTCTTATCGTTCCGTCTCTTTCCGCACAAGTGGCCAACTACTTTTCAATAATGTTGTGAGGATAGATAGGTGATCCTTAGACGGCGCAATGAGGTGCTTTTGGGTTCCATGTGTGTGTGTCGACTCTTTTTCCTAGTGGTATTGCTCTGGACGTGATGTTCTGTCCAGTATTAATCAATGCGGCAGTGTAACCAATGCAAGATAAAAACATGAAAAAAGGGGGAGATCAACCGTGGACAAACAAAGTGATGAGTCATTGTGAAGCTCTTCATCACGCATCTCGAACCCGGTCAACCCCACAACTTGTCCCTCTTGTTCAAAGCCCAAAGTCCAAACCGACAATGCAAAAAAATGGTCTTCAAAATACTAAGAGCACCTCAGCCAGACACAAAGATGACTTCTCGCCGCCGCCTCCCACCATGTGGGACACAAGGTGGGTTTGTGGCGACAGGTTTCTTGACAGTGAGCAAAGTTAATGAGTGATCAATATAGAAATTCAACTCAGGAGGTTCAGCCACCGAGTGCCATTGCATCTCGCCAGCCTTCAATGGACGTCTTTATGCTCAATGAGGGTGGAAGCAACCGTGCATTGTTCGGAGAGGGCATTAGGGCAGCCGAACCCGCCAAGATAAGCCTGATGGAGACGCAATTTGGTGGAAGCGGGGTCAGGAGCGAATCTCCCAACAATCAGCACCGCTCCGATTACGGTCAAAACTTCCTTGGCCGCAACATTGGTTTTGGTGGAATGAACGATGTCAATAGCAACTTCCAGTCTGCGGCGCAACTAACCACGCTCCCCAGTATGCAACCGCTACAATTCTCGACACAATCGGACTTATATCAGCAGGCCCGCCAGGGAGCGTTTGGCACCGCGGGCCTATTCCCTAAGTTTATAGCGCCTTCGACAGGCCGCGTGTGTGGAGGGGAAAGCCTACAAGCATATCCCGCTCCTGGCCCGTTTGTCCCATATCGCGACGCAAGTGGCCTGCGACCGCCATTGCCATCGGCATATCAGTATCAGCAGGCCCACCAGGGAGGGTTTGGCACCACGGGCTCATTCCCTGAGTTTGAGTCATTTATAGCGCCTTCGACAGGCCGCCTGCGCGGAAGGGAAGGCCTACAAGCATATCCCGCTCCTGGCCCGTTTATCCCATATCGCGACGCAAGTGGCCTGCGACCGCCATTGCCATCGGCATATTAGTATCAGCAGGCCCACCAGGGAGGGTTTGGCACCACGGGCTCATTCCCTGAGTTTGAGTCGTTTATAGCGCCTTCGACAGGCCCCTTGCGTAGAGGGGAAGGCCTACAAGCATATCCCGCTCCTGGACCGTTTAAGCCATATG
>Ga0307515_10001470_pt1 | contig 52951 bp, 65 predicted proteins | sample 17_EM_MG_FD_194513 | JGI IMG/M metagenome (GOLD analysis project Ga0307515, IMG submission 194513) | Populus trichocarpa ectomycorrhiza microbial communities from riparian zone in the Pacific Northwest, United States - 17_EM | ecosystem: Host-associated > Plants > Roots > Unclassified | place...
ATTTGAAGGATCGGTATAGTGCAGGCTTGGGGGGGGGGGGCGTTGTGATTGTTTTAATTGCGGACAGGGCTGATCTTTGGGGGGCAGTGAGGCCAGGCGGCGATGGCGGCGGGCGGAGTGATGTCGTTAGTCGGAGGTGTTGTCGCAGGTATGTTGGCAATGGTGGCCGGGAAACGTGATGGCGACGCGGTTTGTGCTAGGTACGGTACTACCGGCACTTTATGGCGCAGCTACGGCTAAGTGCTAGCCACTGCCCTACACTACTGGTGTCTGAGAGCTCGGAATGCAGCATCCTCTGCCGTGAATAGAGGTTAGGTGTCGGTTTCGGATTCGTCGGGACCTCAAACAAAGGAGACAATGAATGGTTTCGCATGACACCTGTGTTTGATAGGTACATCACCTGCTCCATTGGAGTCCAACCACGCCGCACCGCCACCACCACCACCGCCACCATTGTACCGCCATTATGAAGCACCAAGCTAAGTGCTTGAGACATTGAATACAGCCTTCGGACGAGCAGACGCTTTCTCGGCGCTGTTCCCCGAGGCAGTGTACCTGATCTGTCATTTGCACCCAGAGCTATCTGTCATCCCCCAGGGCCGGAGCTTCTCCGCTGCTGCGCCTCGTTCTGGAAAGAAAAAATCGCGTCTGCATGGATTTACGTCTCGCCACCGCATCCTGGAACTGCCTTCTTCCGTCGGGCCAGTCTCCGCAGATGCAGCTTCGCTCGTAACAAGCGCAAATTCCTGTTCCCTGCATATCGATATAAAGCCGATCTCCCACCGTCTTGTTTGCTGTCTCTTATCACCATTACACCATCATCGATACACACACAAGCACTCGAAGTTTCACCTACTTAACTCGAGTACCTATCCCACACAACTCAATGGAATCACCAACAACAGCATCAATGGCAGCAACAACAACACAACTCTCCCCCGCTGCCTCCCCAAGCTTATCCCCCATCGCATCTCCCGGTCTCTCCCCATCAGCATCTCCCAGTCTCTCCCCATCAGCATCTCCCAACCGATCCCGGGCGTCATCGCGAGCATCACACCTCACACTGGACCTTTCCTGCGTCTCCCTGATCCAACCGGCAAAGCCGACCAACACCCTCCTCATAACCGTACGCTCCCAATCCCTCCAGTCCCTAACTCTCGCTAACCCAATTCACAGAACCTCAACAATCCCGCCGTCTTCGCACAACCACACATCACCCAGCTCCGAGACCTAATCAACGGCACCGCGCCGCTCGCCTCCTGGTCCCCCCTCAAATCCTTCCGCCGAATTGTCTGCTCCTTCACCTTAACCGATGACGCAATTGCCGTCCGGCAAGCCCTCGACGGCGAAGCAATCAAGGGCGATCGGGTACGCGTGTATTTCGGCGAACATACACCTTTGCAGCCGGTAGACCAGCACCTTCAAGCCCCAGAAGCAAAGAAGCTATTCTTCATCTCCCCCCCACCATCACCACCGCATGGATGGGAGATCAAGAATGAGGAGCCCCCAAATGCCGTTATCGTCGCGGAGGACTTGGCACATGCGTTGGCAAAGCTAAATTGGGAGCCAAGGAAGGCAAATGATGAGTTCGAGAAGACGGAGGCATCAAGTATTGGCCGACCACGCTCCGCGTCGAGTGTACTACTGTTCGAACCAGAGGATGATAGTAAGGAGGATATGCCTGCAATCAGCGTGGACGATTACACCGACTCCGGGGATGAGAGGAGTCCTATCGAGCCGGTCATGGTGATCCCGGAGAAGGCGAGCGTTCACACGGCGAGACCACCGGTGGAGTTGATGCATATACATGATGCATGATACATGATTCATGCTTGACTTGTACTACTACCATAAACGACGGAACTTAATGGAATGAATGGGATTATCTGCTTTTTATTTTTATTATGCTGGTCCGGCTATGACAAGGGAGGGTTCGGTATAGGTTTGGGGGTGAGGCGTCATAAAGTGTGATTTTACTTTGTGCAGAGGCTTTTTTTCGCTTTGGGTACTATTATCATCATAAATACCGGGCGTCGAAAATTTATTTCATTTCATTTCTGGGGTTATTGGTTTGCTTCTTTTATTTTCTCTCTTGAAGTGTATTATTAGATATTCTTCCGTCTTTACATAACACTAAGTTCAGAATTACTGATACATTTTGTTTAATACTACTTTGTGCGGCCCCGAAACATGACATCCCGAGACCTCCGTCTAAGACAGCTTCTGTCGTAACTTTCTACAGCCTGTTCAAAAAGAGTAGAGCCACCCAAGCACATGACCGAAAAAACCTATGAATATCAAGGAAAAGGCAAAGAGAAAAGGTACTACTACACAAAGCCCACAAAAACCCAACCCATTTCACCTACTTATGCAAACCGAATCCTTTTACAACGAAAAAAAAACACCTGCCCCTTCTATGAACGAGATGCTATAAATCAAATGATGCCGCCATTCTTTCTTTTTCTTACCATTATATTGGCCCTTCACAATAATAGCCATGAAATAAAGTAAATGTATCCAGTTGAATCGTCCCAAGGAACGCGGGAAAGAAATTAAAATTAAGATGCCAGCCCACCGAGACGCAAAGAAAGTAAAGAACTTGTTCCCTTAAAAAAAACATGCTGGGAGAAAAATAAAACCAGAGCATTATAGTAAATATGCTCACCATGTAACCTCTTTTCCTGTATTTGATTTGGAATTATAGAATAATGGAGAAGAGGAACAAGGAAATAACTTTTGTAATGTAAGGCTGACGCATAATTCCATTATTCCCCTCGAAAAATAGATCTCAATCATACAACCAGATGAACGCCGGACTACCGCAAGACGCTACTCCGGTCCAGTGCTTCCTGCAGTTCCGGCCGGTTCATACTCTGGAAACATGACTTCGCCTCGTCGTAGGTCAACCATCTTCGTTTTCGCTTGTGCATTTCCGGCCATCGATCTTCCTCTCTCTCAACGCTGAACTCGAAAAAGTAGTATAACGTTCGGAGCTGGCCCTTGGATGGTGGACGGGGGTCTCTGATCTCGCCGAGAGGGCGGGTGATACGACCAGTTATACCTGCTTCTTCCCAAGCCTCACCTGTTGTACCAGACTTCTGTTAGCAAAGCAAGGCAAAAAAAAAATAGTTTGGAGACGAAGATCGCGACGTGGGGAAAAATGGAAGTGGGGAGATGAGGGGTGCATACGAGTAGCGGCGTCCTCCGGACGCGCCTCATCGGTTTCGTAACCGCCCTTGGGAAGAACCCAGTGGTTGACGCGATTTGTGGATTCCACAACTAAAACTCTTCTTCTATCGACGGAAACGGCTACTACGCCAGCAACAAGTCGAGATCCATCCGCTGCATATCCTGTACGATCGAAAAAAAGGAACGTCAGCAATGAATGGGGCAATCCCGAAGAAGAAAAAATAAATGCAGAGAACAGGAAAGAAGGAAATAAAAGTGAAACTGCGCAAACAAAGACGGCAGGAAGCATATCGAATGGGGCGGAACGTAAACGTACTCTGTTTGACCCTTCCTACTCTACTCTGGAAATGGTTTCAGTACAAGCACAAGGGGTGATGAAATTGACTAACACCGACCTCCATGGATCGACTTAGGACCATCTCAATTGTACACCGCTTTAGGTTGTCTGTCAGAGGACGTGAGGCGAAGGGGGTGCAAAGGCTGAGTGACAATGAAGTCGAAGAGTAGTTGTGGTGGTAGGAGAGCGAGAGAGGGGGGTATCGCCTGAGATAAGTAGGAGGCGTCCGGTGTAGGTGAGGGCTTGAGCGGAGATGTGGAAGGACTGACCACGTCCGCAACAAAGAATGTCCGAAGGCTACAACAGCAGCCAGAGGTGGTTGAGGCTGAAAAGAGGCCACTCCTTGAAACGCAGTAGTGGTACCAATGTAACGGGTAGGTGTAATAACAGGAAATGGACGCCTGATCTGAAAGATGGTGATGTACAGCTCTAGATATAAAAGTAGGAACTACCGCTTCGGTGGGAGGAAAGGGCTGAACAAATGGCTTGGGTGCCGTGTACGCGACTATAAGAGAGGAATAGGAGGAGGAGTCATAGTGTGGGAATGATGATGGTGGTAGTGGTGGTAGAAGTAGCAGTCGGAGCTACTCTAGGTGGTTGAGGCATTGATGAAGTTGAAGGCCATAAAAACAACGGGCATGAAGCGCAGACATCCTTCACCAACGACGACGACAAAGTAATAAATCGTCACGTCCAAATCGAAACTACTTACTGCCGGCATACAATGTTTACAGCCACGGCCCTACGCATTTCGCTTGTTCCGGCATAGAATGGAATGGCCACTGAGACGACAAGACAACGGGCCGTGGGACTATTATTGACCGTCATCAAGCCTCCCGGCAACGAATAGGGCGCTGGCAGCAACTGTTTGTTTGTAGCAAATCCGTATATGCCGCAACAGCAAAGAAACGGACGAGCCTTCTACGGCTCCTGTCTTGCTGGATCGGGGAATCTACAGGCACCTCTCGCGATTCCGCGGGCAAAACGTGGTAGAGGACATGTGACCTCGAGGTACCAGAGGCATCCAAGGTCTCAAGGTTGGATAATCCGCGCCAATACCTGAATTTTCGCCCAGATGGGGGATGGGAGGAGGTTGGAGATGTGTTGTCGTAAAGAAGGTACCGGTCTGGTCTGATGGTACTTCGTAGGAGGAGCGAGGTGGTAAACCGAATTGGACTGCTTGCTCGATGCAAGTCAGATTCGGGCGATGCAGTTAGAACGCAGGGATTGGGTGATCTCAGATGGAAGGCCAAGCCAAGGCTCGTTCGCTGAGATGCTGCCCACCCAGAGCAACGGTGCTGGTAGGTGGCCACCAATCAACAAACCTTTCTCTGCATACCCAATTAACGCCTACGGTATTTAATCTGAGCAAACCCCCCACGAAAACGAAACACCGACATACTGCAGAATAATGTCTGCCTCAACAGCCGGATCGGCCACTGCAGTTTCCTACCAGGGTAAGCCTTCCACCTGCGCACCAGTCGTTGCACCTCGTGGCTCGACTCTGGCTTCTGTGTAGCTCTGGCTAACTGTCATATGTGACCTTTTGGTCAGCGATGCAGGTTCGTTCTCGTACAAACCATGCGGCTACTGCAAATCAAATGGAAGTAACTAACCCCGCTCCGCTCGCATGACGTCCAAACAACATTCCGAGTCCCATTTTGACAACCTTTTCAACAGGCTGCTCGTTTTATTTGCGAGCACAGTCATTGACTGTACAGCATTATCAATGTCTCGTTGACCGTGGATGGAGACGGTGGGGAAACACAAGCCCCCGCTTCCCTACAGTTCCTATTACATTCACAGCATGTATCCTGAGTGATACCTGGTGACCGTGATTGACTTGGGTTGCGCCTGACAGAAGCGGCCATTTACTATACAAGCCCCACATGAAATTCACCTGCTGCAAACATTATACTATACGGTACTGGACTGGCTCGCCTTGACGGTTGGGCGATTCGGTAGCTGATAGGCAAGCAGTCTGAACGCCGATTCATTCAAGCCTTCTAGAGACCAGCGCCAGTGCTTGCACAGATGGACGAGAAATGTTCTTGGCGAGGAGTACATCCGGGAATCCGCGAGACGATACCCCCCGACCAAAGAGTAGGTCCCAGGCGATTCCCCGGGTTCATCCGTTAATCCCCGCAGTGCTACATGTTAAACCGGATTTCGTGCAGCAAGCAGCAGTTGCTGACGGGTGCTTTCAATAGGGAAAAGAAAAAACAAAAGAACGGCTTTGACCTGCTTGAAAGTATTCATGCCCCGGAATTTGCCACTCTCGAAGCCCAAGGGCACATTCCGCCTGAACCGGCACATAAATTTGAGGTTACGCTAGAGTGTGCCTCCTTCTCTGAAGAAAAGTATAATCCGGCTGCTTGCATCTCGTCTCATGCGTCGTCGTATTCCTAATAATTTATTTGTTGCAAACGCCTAGGTACGATCTCTTCAAGAACTACCAGCAGAACATTCATCATGAGGAGCCTGAGGAGATTACTCGGGGTGGGTTCGATCGATTTTTATGCCGATCACCTTTATACACCGAGATAACGTCCTCGGGAAAGAAACTGGGTTCATGGCACCAATGTTACCGTCTCGATGGACGTTTGATTGCGCTTGGTGTCTTGGATTTTCTACCTAGTTGTGTCAGTGGTGTGTATTTCATCTACCACAGCGATTTCGACAAGTGGCACCTGGGAAAGGTGAGTGCCTGCAGGTTTGTACTCAGAGTTTTAACTTTCCGTAGTATTCTAACTTCTGTATTAGAGAAGCCAGTCTTGCAAAGGAGGGAGGATATCAGTACTACTACATGGGTTGGTATCCCGAGTCTTCACGCCTGTGTGTTATCCTAACTCGATGCAGGCTACTACATCCCAAGTTGCCAGAAGATGAGATACAAAGGGGAATATGGTCCGCAGGAACTCTTGAGTCCAGGGAGCAACGAATGGGTTCCCTTGGACGACGAAATGAAGAAGCAGCTGGCTGAAAATCCAACTTCAGCTGTAACTTTCAACGATGTTAAGGATGAATGTGACGATGAAGATGACGAAGACCCTGAGCCAGGTTTTTGCATAAGATCCGGTATGCCAGGATTGATGACAACCGAGGACCTGGAAGCTTTTAGTCTTGGTGATGTACGGATCGGTTTAAAGGACCTTACGGTTACAGCTAAAGTAAGGAGGCTTCGTGGATCCTGCTGTTACATGCAGTTCTGATGAGCCATTTTGAAGGACCTGCGTGGATTTAACACTCAAGGAATTCTAAGAACAACAATCGAAGAGACTACGGCAGCTGTTGGTCCCGAAGTAGCGGGAGAAATGATTATGATATTTTGATCGTAAGTGCTATGCAGTACCACATAATATTTACGCTGACTTCTTAGCACTGATGCTTACGCAGGTTTGTTCAGGGTTAGACTTATTTGCAGTGAGGCGATAATTTGTACCTGATTATTGCCCAAAGAATACTTATATCCTGACATCCTTCACACGAATCGGAGCAATTCCTATCCCCGGCAATGGTAAAAGTGCTGCATAGGACCAACTCTGACTAAGGGTATCTATTGGTTGGATTGAACTTCAACATCTTGTTTCTGCCAACCACGATCCTTATACCATGCTTAGCGTCTTGTAGACCTGTACAGCGCTTTTAACCAGCGTGGGGCGAGAGATACCGATATCTGATGCTAAGAAACCAAGAAACTTACTCGGCCTTACCTCCAATCTCCATTGTCTCGTGACGATTTTACTGCGTAGCTCTATCACGAGACTACAATCTCCAACTTCCCTTGCACTCTTGTCTCCGATGTTTTATATCTCGCTCCGTCTCCTTGTTATAACACCATTATAACCTCTCCGGAAGCGAGCCAGAACGCATAATCCAATCAATGGCATTCCTCTCGAACCGCATACCAGGGAGGCAATGTACGCCAATGGATGGAAGCATCTTGCTATCTTTGGGTGGTTCTTGCGGCGGCAGGAGTCATTTATTGCTGGGCACAGCCTGTAGAGATTAAGAAGATCGGGTGAGAAGGTTATTTACGCTGGTCGGTGACACGACGGAAGGAAGGTTGCCTAGTAATGTCCATGGGAGAGGTCTTGTGGGTGGTGACTTTGCGAGTCATATCATGATACGTACTTAAGCTGCAGTCTCGAGAGGCTGTGGGTACTCGTTTTTGTCGGTGGCAAAAAAGCATGACTCGTTTGGACTTGACGTTGCCGTTGAGAGACGGTTCGGGAGTAATAGCTTTAAAACCTCTAGTTGATGTCTATCAGCTGTCAAAAACCCCGTTTGTGGGCATTCTTTGACAGGAATACTTCGTGTAAGGTCTAGAGGCCTTGTCCGATTCCCAGCCTCTCATTACTTCGCAAGCTCGCTTCTTGTCGTAAAACGAGGCACTGGAGTCTGGGCACGAGGCCTGCTCTCGTGCCCCGACTCTTTCGCCTCGCTCGACGAAACATAAATCGTAGGGGATGGCAGGCGAGATCACACGAGGCCTTCCAAGTCACAGATCTAAGACATTCGCAAATTTCGAGTACATAAGTCCCAGATCTCAAATCTAGGAGAGACTACCGCTGCCGTCACACAAGTTTAGAGCTAAGCCCAGATTCATACGGGTAGTACTATACCGAGCAGCGAGGATGAGTGTTTGTGTTTGCAAATAGCACAACTTGTCGGGGTCAGATGGCATATAGGAAGAAAAAAAATACGTCAGGTCACGATTTAGTGATGCCCAGTGAAGGGGGAATCGTACATATCATCGAATTCTGATGTAAATGTGCATGGGAATTGGGGTTTCCCCACAGCGGTAAAATTGATTCAAAGCCCTTGACCCTCTTCTCACAACAGCCGGTACCCAACTGCCGACCAAACCCGCAAAGGAGAGTAGGCTAGTACACACACACTTGTCTTTCAAAGTTGCTATGAATTCGAGGGAGGCTTTGGCACTTCCAATTCTCTAATCTGATACCCGTACAGAGAAGAAAAAAACACCGAAACAAATGAGAGCGAATCTATACAAGGGGAGGGTATAAAGTATATACGATCAAGAGATATGAAGATGAAGAACGTAGTCTATGCTCAGGATAAAGCCGTTTTGACAGACTGGCGAGTGATGAATTGTGCGCCGAGTAATCGGGTATCATGGATCGGAAAAAGACCAAAAGGAAGGAAAAAAAGAAAAGTTGCTTTTATGCATCAAAACGACATGGAAGGAAGTTAAAAAAAACGAAACCGATAACCTGTATATAGAGTAAAGGGAGATAGAAAAATCGAAGAATAGAAAAAAAACAAGACAAACCAACTCCACAAACCCCATGAACAAAAGAATCAGCCGTCCCACAAAAACCAATGAAACGTTATCATCGTGCACACGCCGAGGATGATTCCTCACAAGCCGAACAACCCCATTTCAAGAACCATCCAACTGCCGCCCAAACCAGCCCACCGCTGAGTATATACACCCAAACCCAGCGGAACATCACATCCTGTCGCTGCTGCTCCCCGTATCTTCCAAAGATCCTCTCGTCCAAGAATTCAGCCAGTATTCCCTCGAAATCCTCCCATTTTGTCCCCTCTTCGCTCTCTGGCACCGACCTTCCTGTTCTTCGCCGTGTTATACCTGGTGTAGCTGGGCAACTGCTGAGATTCGGTGGCAACTCCGGCGAAAAAGGCGGTAGAAGTTGGTCCGGAACCCCTAGCTTTGCGTCTAATGGTGGCTTGGGAAAGTGAGACGGCGAGATGGCAGGCGAGACGGCGGAACTTGCCAGGGATGTAAGTGTTGGCGTCAAACCGGGGGTACCGGGAGCTGATCGCACAGTGCGTCTGCATGTAATCGTCCTTGTCGACGTGGGTGAAAGGTCTCCCCCACCATCACCCCAAAAATTCGCGGGACTGTCCTCTTCATCGATCGTGGGCGAAAATACAGCGGCTTCCGCCTGCCGCTGAAGAGACGCCAGAATAGTAGAAAGTCGTTCAAAAGATGCATCGGGCGTCTCGGCATCGTCTCCTTCCTCTTCCACAAAGCCATCCGCCTCATCGCCGAACCTGAACTCTTCTTCACGTAACCGGCCCAGATACGGAGATGGAAAAACAGAAACCGGTGATGGGGCAAAGCGGCGGCTGACGAGCGAATCTCTCGGTGAGATGGAAGTGGCAGTTGTAGATATAGTGGATGACGAGCTTCGCCAGCTGCTCTGTGTTGACGACGACCCGGAGAAGCTCAAGCGTGGGTTCCTATTCCCATCCACACTTCCCTCCTCCTCCGCCGGTGCTGGGCATGGAGAATCGAAAGGGTTTGGACTTGCGGGAGCTTCGAAATCAAAGGGGTCGGCGTGCGGTGGCGTAACGTCAGTACAGCCGATATCGAGGTTTAAGGATTCCCGTCGGAGAGTAATTGAAAAGCGCTCGATTGTCTGCCGTGTCTTCTCAAGGACATCGAAAAGATCCTCTCGGTCTCCAATTCCATCGGCTTCCAGGCGTAGTAGGCTCTTTAATGTTGTCAACTGCTCCGATAGTTGCTCTCTCTCACAACGCCGTTCGCGGTCGATTTGGTACCGTATTGGTGCAATTTCTGGGGCGTCTTCCATGGATACTGCGGTAGGAGACCGAGAGAAGAGAAGCTGGAGTCGCAGGTTCTTAACTAAACTTCATACGTAGATAACCTGTTTTCTTGGAGACAGGGATGGATGTAGGTTTAAAAATAAGATGGTAAGGCAAAGGAAGGAGTTGAAACAGTAAATGAAGGAAAGTGACAAAAGATAGATATAAGATACAAAGATACTCTACAAGACTGACAGATATAAGCAGACCACCAATAGAAAAGAGCGAAGGAGAGTGGTGAATGAGTGGACGGTGGACTGCTGAGCTGTGGTGTGCGGTCACTCGGTTGGGTGCAAAATCAAGGAGGGAGGTCAAGTGGCGCAGCGAAATGTTGGAGGGCTCGGCAAACGAACCGAGCGTCGTTGGCGGAACGTCGGAATCTACGTAGCTATTGAACTACATTATCCCAGTCTGTACTCTACACTACTCTGCGTGCTATGCCTCCACGTAGATAAATAAGTACTTCTTCCTCCTTGATACGACTCAACAGATCATACAGGCAGACCATTTTGCTCCTCGCTAATGCAACCAAATCTACGTGGATCCATCGTGCGTTAGTTCCCGGTCTCATTACAGCACGCAAGCTCTGCTAGAACCGTCGCAAGCAGCTTGAAGATGCTGGATGCTGGATGCTTGATGCTGGGCTGAATCTGGAGATTGCGATTCATGCATCTTATTGAGGTTGGAGCTGTGGGTTGTGATCGGAGACAAATTGCCTTCGCTCTGCTGAGAAGTCCGGACGGGAATCTGCAGATGCATTCGATCGCCTCAGCTCCATCCGTGGTTCGAGTCATCTATCTTGTTGGGCTTCTTGCATAGTGAAGTGCTGGACTGCTGTGATATTGCGATGGATCACCAAGTCACTACCACTCCTCTTGCATATGAAAGTATCCCTCGCTTATTCGTGGCCGCCGTCTTTGAAGTTCTTATGAACTTATGAACTTATGAATCTGTATTCCATGAAGCCCCCTCCCCCCAAAATGGAACGTATCATCTGACACCTCTTCCAGTGTAATTTAATGCAACCTCCTCGAGCCTGCCCCTAACTGGCTATTATGAAAACAAACCCGATCAAAACACTAAAACCACATCCTATTCTACTACTAGTCATGTTGTGATATTACCTTGACTGGCATTTCGAGGATGTTGTCCTGGTACGGCTGAAAAGCTCCTCGCTTGCCATCCAATCCGAGTGGACTGTGGCGTCCTCCCCTCAAGTCCTCCTGTTGGATCTGTGGTGTGTAGATAAATGTGCGAGTCCCTTGCCCTTCCGCACTCAACTCTGTCCCTGCGATCATGTCGAATAACAAGACCAACCCGTTTCCTGTATGGAATAACTCGAAAGCCAGTTCGGCGATTTGGCCTGAAAAACCGGATTATAGCTATTGCAGGTTAGATTGGGCGCGCTGTAAGTTTAAAACCCACATTATGGCTGCCCGTGCTTATAGTTGACTGGGCTCAGCGGCTCTGGTAGGAACCAGGCTGTATATTGACGGAGGCCTGGGCATCCCATATTCGTATGGAACCACCAAACCTCTCCCAGATCCTAGTAAGCAACACACAAACTTCATGATGTTGTATTTATTGCTGATATTATCTGCGGCAGACAATCGCTTGATTTGGGTTGACCTTGACAAGGATTTCGAGTGGGCAAACCCTCCAATTCAGTCGTTCGCAAAGCCAGATGATGTCCCAAGCCTGTCTTATGGGGTGACTTTCGTTCCAGATCTATCAATTCCAAAGTTTTATATCTTTGGTGGAGTATACAACGCTTTTAACAACAAGTCGAGCCGGTACAAACCCCCGCCCCAAGATTCAACTGGAAAACTGTTCTCATTTGATCAGAGGACTGAGGAATGGAAAGAAGAAGACACAGTTGGTTTTCAGCCAGCACAAATCGCGGGTGGTCAGTCAACAGTGGATACCAACAGAGGAGTCAGCTATTATTTGGGCGGATACTACAATCCTACAACCACGGCGAGCTTAATCGGACCAACCTGGCGATATCTTACTGTGAACGGGCTATTGGTATTCAATTCCTCTGACATGAGCTGGAGAAATGAAACAGTGGCCGGAGAACCTACTATGAGAGGGTTTCTGAACTACATACCCTTGGGTCTAAAGGGTATATTGGTTTTTTTTGGCGGTGAAAAGTACGCAGGTGGTAGATACAACTCTGCTGGAAAGCTGGTATTTTCCGGAGCCTTATGACTTTAACCTTTCCGGTCTAACGGTTTCTGTGCCAGAACAAAATGGCAGAAATCAAAATCTACGATATCGATAGTGGAACCTGGCATACTCAGACAGCAAACGGGAATCCCTTCCCACAAAGTGGTGACAGCGGCGACCAAATTCCCGAAGATCGTCAGTCAGGCTGCTCGGTAGTCATGGCAGCCCCAGACAAATCGAGCTACAATATTTATGTGTATAGTGGGACTTCAGGTCAATCTGGAATACCCGGAAAACGTCTGAATGACCTATGGGTATTATCTTTACCATCATTTAACTGGATAAAACTGTGGGCTGGTAAGTTTGCCTTCTCACCGTTCTCGGTACTGCTTTGACAATTATTACTCCAGGTAGTATTGGATGGGGACTCAATGGCCCCTCGTGTCAGGCGCTCGGGCGACAGATGGTGGTAGTTTCTGGCGTACGGGATAACGGTACATGCTTCGAGTTAGTGAATTTCTTCGACCTTGAACAAATTCGATGGCAAGGCACCTGGGAAGCCAATCAGGACTACGCCATTCCGGTTCCGATCAGCGTCGTTATTGGAGGCAGGTAATAAAACGAAATTCCCCAAATCTTTGTTTGATCCATTCCTCGGCGCAAGCGCTCACAAGGCATTTCCACAGTTCGTCCGGCGGCGCAACAAAAATGAAGCCCCGAAATAATTGGGATACAAAAGACCTGGAACGGGTGTTCTCATCATCGCCACCAGCAAGAGTAAAACCGACCACTACAGGACCAGTCGGCTCAGGGGGTGGGAGTGGTGGTCAGAAAACTAAGATTATCGGCGGTGCTGTTGGAGGCATTCTTGGATTTCTGCTACTTGTTGTTATAATCTGGTTTGTGAGATCTCGTAAGAAAACTCGGACACCAGATTCACATCAGGCCAAGAGCCAACCAGACATACGACAACCTCAACCGCAAGAACTTGATGTTGATGGTCAATACTATCCAAGTCCGATCCCGGAATTACATTCTCCGGTGATTTATGAGGTACCCACTGGGTATGAATATTATGTTGGCCGTTGAGTTTCTTTGTCCGATGCATGTCCATATGATCAATGTTTCCCTTCACGCGCAACGCACTTGAGTTCTTATTAGGGGTTGAGGGTAGCGGAGGAGGCCTACAACTTTACTTTTGTATTTCAATTGGAGTGGGAAGGATAATTAGGAAGATGTATGTCATAGCCGCAAGCGGCTGAATACAGAATGATTACAAACAAACAACCTTGAGTTCTTAAGTTCTTACCGTTACATAAATAGATCTCAGCCTTCGATGCCCGGAGATGATGGCTCGATGGGAGACTGAGAGATTGCTGTTGGACTGATGGTATTCAGCCGTGTCTATACAGAGATGAGTACGTACGCACTCGCACTTGTATAACCATATATATGGCCTTGTGGCCCTCTTAGATAGTACGCAATCAAGCTTCTCTATCTCTACTTTGAACAGGTTATGAGCCCGGCGCTACAATGTTTACCATGAATACTCTATTTATATCTCACAATCTTAAGAGCCTCAAGAACCCTAAACCACATTGGCCATCCCTATCCGTTACCGTAGCAACAGCCGTACATAAACACACTAAAACCCAACACCATCACCACCGCCTTCACACATCTACCATTTCTATATTCGCCATGCGTACGGAAGCATTCAAGAATGATTACGGAAGTTATCTCCAAACCTACCCAACTGCATACCCCATCGGAAGAGAGATGCACCATTAACTCCATACAATAGATTGTTCCTGGCAAAACGAGCTTCTACCAGTCAAATACCACACTCAGAATTGCAGACAGCATACACGAGTCAATAATGCATACCCAAACGCACTCACCTCCGTACTAGCAAGTGCACTCACTTTTACACCCTAAAGCGACCTCATCACAGCATTCACAACGAAGACTTCAAACACACCTACCGGGATAACTTCACCTGGGATTACCAAGTTCACATCGACAGAGCAAAGAAGAAAGAGAGAGCAAGAAAGAATGTTACGATATGGAAAGGGCGAGCCATGAGAATAGGCTACAGTACAGAGAGAAAGAGAAAGACTCGAGATATATACCAGCACCCTCACCTTCGCGCTTTCACTACTTGTACCTCCAAGCACATTCAACTACCACACGCATAAGTCCACTCACCGCCTTGCCTCTAATTCCACCTACAACTACACCAATTACAAACTCCACTTTGAAACACTCACTACTGAACTTACCAGCACATCCACTATCGTACCTCCATGTACACCTACAATATACCGATTTCCAAGCTACTAAGAAAGAACCAGAAAGAGGCAATGAGAACAATGTACACTTGCTGCCGAACCTACAAATACACTCACCGCCATATCTTCAACTCCACCTACAGGTCCTACAGGTACACCTATCACCGAGCCTACCATTGCATCTGCTATCTGCCACTATTCCTGCGAGTCTACCTCCAAGTAAACCTGTAGTTACAGCATCTGCAAACCTACAGTTACAGCATCAGTGAAACTACAGCCACAGCATCAATAAACCTACAGCTACAGCGTCAAGTGCACCTACAAGTCAACCTACCATTACTTCTCCAAGTCCACGTACCGCTACCACGTTGTCAAAAGTTCTCCCGGAAGCCAGTCACTATTTCTGAGTCAATATTATGCCACCTGCACCTAGCATATACGTATCCTACCGCCATACGGCTTCTGATTGCACCATGACTACGGAGCGCACTACAAAGTCTTTCGAACCCATGCTTTCGAAGCCCTTCCAAGTACCGATGGATCAGTTGATTACCAAGAAATCTCATGTAATAATGATGAACGACTCTGAAGTATCCATCGAGTTTTGGGGGGAAGCAGTTAACACCGCAGTCTACCTCAATCAAAGATATCCAGGCATCAGCAAAATGCATTTTAGTCACCGGGAGCCTCCGGGAGTATGAGAGTTGTCGGAGCATAATCCTACGATTGACAAATCTCGGAGCTGAATGGACCCTTGCAGTGGCCTCCAGGTGCACCTGGGAGCACTGGCGACAAATCTGCGAGGACATGGGAGCACGGGCGACAATCTGGGGAGAGCCTGGGAGCGCGGGCAAGCCTGGGAGCACGTCGAAGCACTGTAGAGCTGCCTGCCTGGGAATAACGACATATTCCGGTGCACCTGGAAATCACTTGAGCGAGAAAACTCAGTTACTACTCGTAGTTGAACGATTTTAAAACTCATGCATTCAGTTTGTATTCTCATGTATCTATCTATCTGTCTATCTATGTACACAACGTCGATCTGGGCTCGCTGCAGACGGTGCTCGAGCGCACACGGGGGTTCACATGGAGACAGCACTTCCGCACACTTGGAGATGGTGATCGAGTGAATTTGGAGGTGTACTTGGAGATGGTGCTGGCTGCACTTGGAGATGGCGATCGAGCGAACTTAAAGATGCACTTGGAGGCCATGATCGAGCGAACTTGGAGGAGTACTTAGAGGTGCCTTGAGGCGGTCGATTGGGAGTGAGGTACGACGGGAGCTGAGACTCTATTCATGGGTTAACTCGTAATCGTGGGAATGTGATGAGAGTTGACTTTACCTTTGTACTCCTAGAGAACTGGCTGGAGGCAGTCGATCTGGAGGGAGGCACGCCGGGAGCTGAGGCTACATTCAGGGGTTAACTCATAATCGTGGGAATGCAGAGACTTAGCTGGTCAGAGACGGTCGATCTGTGTACTCGGTGTTAACTCATGATCATGGCATAGGGAGGTAGAGAGGGATGACTTAACTTCGTGTTCTCAGGTGATGGTAGAGTGTGGACGAGAAAGAGAGAGATGATGGGGACGATATGGGAGGATATGGGAAATAAGGGTACGAACCTACCGGATCGGGTTTCGTACGTGCTAGATCAGGTTTGGTAAATTGACTTTAGCACACGAAATTCTCTAGAACTATTTAAATTGAATTATTCATGGTCAAAATACATTTGGAGATCTAGGGTTAGAAATCTCACTGTACCCTTCAAATATTCGTCGGATCGCAAAGTTATGGGACACGTAATAAGCGCTAACCCTATTAGGTGTCCCATTACTTTGCGATCCGACGAGTACTCTCTAGTCTTCGCAATGTAACTGACATGGCCGTTTGTGATGCAATAACGTAGCTCCAGTTTTTAAATTACCTATAGAGTAATTGTCTCCCTACTCTAAACATATGCAGCTGAGATCGACTGTGTAGCCCCGAAAACGATTCACTTTGTTCCTTCAGATTGCTGAAATGATATTTGTCAGGAGTATCTGACACGACACTACAACTCAAATACGGATTGAATCTGTTTGCCCCTGCTCTACAATGTCTTTCGAATACCCTAACAATTCCGACCATGTGGACTCATCTGAATTCATCTACAGTCGTAATGGACATCCCGTCCAATTCCCCGCCTTCTTGTACCACACCGGTACCATTGCTCTCTCAGGTATAGCAGTGCGCGCTGGCGCTCTGGGCTTTGTTTGTGCCCTCGCTCTAAACGCAACATGGACCTTTAGGTCCTCATTCCCACAGCTTCCTTTCTTCATTGCGTCACTTGCGCTGTTTCACTTCATGGAATTTTGGCTCACTGCACGGTATAACACCCGCCGTGCAAACTTAGAAGGTATCTTCATCTCTATATCTTTAATAGCGCAGTGTTAATAGGGACAGCGTTTATATTAACCACGAACGGCGCCGCATACAATATTGCGCATCTAAGTGCAGTTCTGGAAGCGGGAATTGAATACTACTTTTTTCCGTCGTTAAAAAAACACTGTGTAGTGTCGGTTTTTGGATTGCTACTTGTGGTTATTGGACAGTTCACCAGAGCTTGTGCCATGATGCATGCAGGAAGTAATTTTAGCCATCGAGTTGCGCAGACGCTCGAGGCTGAGCATACGTTGGTTACAACTGGGATCTACAGGTGTGTTTCTTCTCTGCAATATGGTATGATGTGCTGATGAAATGAATAGGTATTTTAGGCATCCTGCATATTTTGGATACTATTGGTGGGCGATTGGGACACAGATCTTGCTTGGAAATCCTGTTTGCACGGTGGGATTTGCAGTATTTCTTTGGGTGTTCTTCAATACTAGGATACGGCGTGCGTATATGACTTTAATGTAGAATGGAATGCGCTAACAAATCACAGATGAGGAGGCATATTTAACGCGATTCTTTGAAGAGTATAGCGTGTACAAGACACGGTCATGGGTTGGGATCCCGTTCATTAGGTGAATTTTTTGCGACGTTTCCTGCGAACTTCTGAGATGTTGCTCTTCTGCCCATACTCAGTTTTTACATTGAACACCTTGAGTGAGTTGCTGTTAGCCATTGGAAATCAGCGGCAGTGATTGCAACATATGGTTGAACCAATTTTTAGATTGTGCGGGAAGTTATACAAGCTTTTATTTGCAGATTGTCACAGCGACTAGCAACTGCCTAAGAACTTCACTATCACGAGTGCAACTAGACAACCGATACCTACCATATACTTAGATGTAATATTTGAGTGATGAGGCGTGGGGAGTTCGAGTTTCTCAAGATGATTTCCCCATCTCCATCCCCCATCTCTCCCTTTCTCGTCCATAACTCTACCATCACCTGAGAACACGAAGTTAAGTCATCCCTCTCTACCTCCTCATGCCATGATAGTGAGTTAACACCGAGTACAGTATCCACCCAAGATCGACTGTCTCCCGCTCCCAGCCAGTCTCTCATCTCTCATCTCATCTCTCGGCACACCTTGTTATGCTTTACTCGCTCTACACTCCCACGTTACGAGTTAACCCATGAATAGAGTCTCAGCTCCCGTCGCGCCTCCCTCCTGATCGACCGCCTCCAAGTACACCTCCAAGTTCACACGATCACGCCCTCCAAGTGCATCTCTAAGTTCGCACGATCGCCGCCTCCAAGTTCACCTCCAAGTTCGCTCGATCATGGCCTCCGAGTGCATCTCTAAGTTCGCTCGATTGCCATCTCCAAGTGCAGCCAGCACCATCTCCAAGTACACCTCCAAGTTCAACGATCACGGCCTCCAAGTGCATCCCTAAGTTCACTCGATCGCCATCTCTATGCACGCTGGAGTGCCGTCTCCAGGTGCACTTCCGAGTTCGCTCGAGTACCGTCTGCAGCCAGATCGACCGTATGTACATATATAGATAGACATAGATAGAGAATATATGCCATATTATGATGTAGCAAATCTTGTTCTGATTGTGAAACACAAACGTCTAAACGAGACGAATATAAATAGACGAAATGGCTTGTGGTTATGGGACTCTAGGAACCACCAGGAGAATACAGGTACCAAGTTTAGGGTGCTCTGGGAGACCTGCGCAGAGGTTCGAAATTTGACTATCCTATAAGCCAAATATCGTAGCATCCTGAATGCACCTCTACAACTGCAGGAGCTTTCAGGAGCACCTGAGAATGCTCTTGGAGTATCTGAGAGCACTTCGCTTAGCTTCAGGAGGGTCTGGGAGAACCTGGGAGCACCTGGGAGCACCGGTGAGGTTGACCGGAGTGCCTTGCAGGTTTGCATATGGCTTCCGGACCGTTTTACATTTTGCTGATGAGTGAAGGCCTAACCAAGAGAGATGGCCACAATAGGTACAAAGCACTGCTCTCTTCGTCACCTACAGCAATTCGAATAAAATCAGTTATCGACGATAAGCAGCAAGAGACCAGAGAACGGGTAGAGATGGATTTCTCAATCACTGCGTTATTAATAGAGATGAACTTCTCTAAGTACAATATAATGAAATGGGTGGAGATGGACTTCTCCATGACCATGCAGGAACCAGTCGAACTGGTGTAGGCTACGGAAGTAGGAATCATGACCGTACTGATGATGTTGCAGATGGCCACAACCATCTGCCCGACGCTGACAGCCGTCGAAGTCTCCCTGCATGTACAGGTGCGAGATCACATCCTTCTGACAAGGAGGATGAGCCACCACCACCGGTGGCCAGAGAAACCGTCGTTCACAACCGACATCTCCGCCGCGACTAAGCCCGCCGAGAAGGCAGCCATGACTAGGCAATCATGCCAACCACCACCATTACCGTATCACCAGAAGTCAAGACTACTACTATTGAAGGCTGATCGTACTTACTATCACCACAAGACCCAGCTCGTACCACGAGAAGAGCATTCAAGGCCTCTACGGAAGCGTTGATACGATTGTTGTATCTAAAATTGATCAAAGCTGGCAAGCTACGAGCAGATAAACTTCGGTATGACTTATACTCCTATTGGAAAGCTAACTACATTTCAATATATCATCTCTGTCATCGGGAGATTTGGATGGAATCAATTCAATATCGGCACCGTATTACCAACCCCGAAGTTGATGACAACATGGCCTTGCCGGAAGGCTGGCCCGCGCGGAATGGTACCTAGGCACCGGAAATCAATGCCAGACTCAAGAAAGCAATTGACGATCTCAATCAAACGACTCAGACAAATCCGCGGCGAAGGTATTCTGATGCTTCTGTATGTGGATGAAATCTTCACGATGTACCTGTGTACGGAGGCCGCTACCATTGCAGCAATCGAGATAAATACGAAACTACGAAATGACGAATAGTGTTCGGCATGAGACGAGATATCCCGGGTCCATTTTCTGGTAGGTCCCGGGACGACTCGGGACTCAGAGTGATGGCTCGTGACCGATACCTTTCGGCCAAGAGCAGTTGACTGAGTATAGTTCTCCGTGGTTACTGTCCTCTTTATCATCGACTTGCGCACTCAAGATCACAGTAGTTTACCTCCACTCTATAGCACCGCTTACATCTCTTATATTTCAACTAGAAGTGTGTCTATAGACACTTCCCTGGTCTGTTGACGAAGCCCTCAGAACCTCGATTGCGGGTAATTGGAGCATGCGTATTACTCGCTGTAACTGCCATAATGTCTAAGACGCTAAATATTAGCTCTAATTAAATATACTGTTTAGCTTAAATACATTTAGTAATCTTGCATTTTAGTCTAAGCAGTTTAATGCGTACATCTATAATCGGAAGATAATGCTGCATGGGATTCATACCTAGGAGATGGAGGATGAGGAATTAGCTGCCGCTGGTGATGGGGTAGATCAAGAGGACTGGGCAGTCGTTGAAATTGAGCAAGAAGTGGCACTGTTGATTGAGAGTTTAGATGTACATTGTAGATACACGAGATATCCCGGGACCACGAGACTAATGACACGGCGAGACGAGATGTCCCGGGCTCTGCTGAAGTCTCGTCTCGTCTCGTCCCGTGCCGAACACTAATGACGAACATCGATCCTTCACGAACATTGACCCTTCACGAACATTGACCCTTTATATTGATTTCTCGGCATTGAGATTCACCTAAACACCGGCGGTACCGGTATCAGCCTCTGCCAGAAGACTTTCATTGGAGAGAGAAGGATCAGAGGGATAAGGATCAGAGGGATAAGGATCAAGGGAGGAAAGGATGGGAAAACGAATACATCAGAGACACGTACTGAACGGGCTACAGAGACACCTACCCAGAAGTCAAGCAAGATTTCTGCCGAGAAGATCTCCACCAAGAAGCAGTCTACCGAGATGTCTACCGAGAAGTCGACCAGGATTCTACAGATGCCGCCTATCAAGTGCACCGAAGATGTCGACCTGAAGGCCACCAACGCTATGTTCCGAACTACATCACCGAGAAGCATCTACAAGTCAATGCCAATTGCCGATGACTACCGATGTGTCTGAGATACCGCACGAAGATTACCAATATTCTAAGAAGCATGCGGAAGCACTGCACGAGGGCTCGGGAGAGCGCAAGCATGCTTCCATACATAGTGAGTATAACCACCTACTGAGATGCTGACAAGATAGATATGTTGTGTACGATTAACAATCACCAACGGCCACGAACTATGCTGGCAGCGGAAGCTCCCATCAATGCTGGATCGATACCAAGTCACGAGTGGAAGCTTTACCATCAATCACGGAAGTCGATTTAAGGTTGGATATAAAGTTGGATTTAAGGTTGTTTACTTTTGTTTTGAATACACATATTTCTTCTTTATGGATGGCCATCCTCAGGCTACGGTAGTACTCTTTCCCTGCACGCAGGGTTTTAAGGAGGCTACTATGGGAATCACTAGCAGCGCAAGTACGCTTGTTTCATCACCTTTGTTGTCATTGTTTCTTGCTCCATGGAATGTAGCAAGAGGGGGAAGTGTTGCATAAATAGATCTCAGCCTTCGTATGCCCGGAGATGATGACTCGATGGGACTGGGAGATTGCTATTGGACTGATGGTATTCAGCCGTGTCTATACATAAGTAGATGAGTATGTACGCACTCGCACTTGTATGACCATATATATATGGCCTTGTGGCCCTCTTAGATAGTACGCAATCAAGCTTCTCTATCTCTACTTTGAACAAAATGGCCAATCCCGCAAGCTGAGTGCTGATCTATGACCGCGGCATCAAGAGAACAATCAGACCACCAGCCCAGTCTAATCAGCAAAAATGAACGCATAAGACAAGAAACCTATCGTGCTCGATCAGCTGAAACTTAAAGATTGTGCCGATAACCTATAGCTTACATATTACTCCATGTTGGGCTATCAACGGGAGTCTACAGATGCGCTCGACCGCCTCCAATCTCGAAGCCACGTCTTGGTTTTTGCGTCTATCTAGCTAGACTTCTACGCGTTAAAGTGTTGATAGGAGTGGGTAGAGAACGCTGGATACCTTCGGTTGTGAATTCTGTAGGGGCGTATTGTTTATACTGCTTTGAAAGGCAGCGGCTATTTACCGTATTTATATAGGGAATCCGAATTGAGTGGAAATGAGGCTATAGTGATATCTTGGCTGCAGAGAGTATGGGCATATCATCTTTCGCGATTCAAAATTAAGTACGAGTGGATGATACAATCCCAACGTATAGGTACCGAATGTTGTACGGAACATCACTGAGCCTGCCGCGATGCGCGCGTCAAAGACTAGACAGGAGATTGGAAAATCGATAGTTCTTATTATGACGTGAAACAGATTTCTTGATCTATTCATGACGAGCTGAATCGATCTCTGGCAATTAAGTGGTTTGCATGTTATACGTATTTCGTGCGCCACCTACCAATAGTAGCGAACTCTTTCTCAGCCGCCGGAAGAACAATTCCTGTCTTTCTTGCTTTGACACCTAATATCCACTCACATATAATCACGAAGTATACCGATCAATTTTCGGCACTGCTCTATCTCGACCTTCGTTACATACCACCTGTCCCTGTTATCAAATCCCGCAGATAACCACCATATTCTCTCGCGCGACCGCCGAGAAGTAACCCCATTCTATGCCCGCAGAGTCGCGTTGGATGGAACCGCTCTTTTTTCTTCGACCTCGGTGTTTTCCATTTCAGCGCCCCCTCCTCCGCAGCTGTCGCCGCCGCACCATTGTACTGGCCCACTGAACGTACTCGACCCCTTTAAGGACGTTGGATAACCGGAGAACCCTAAACGCCAAACTAAAAAATCTTGGTACTTTGTCCTGTGACGTTCTATAATCATGAGCCTCGACGGGAAATCTTCTGCAACAAAGGAGGATGGGGAGCCAGTCTCGAAACTTCGAGCTCTGACGAATGATGCCTCATCGCAGCAGGTACTGGCATACATACCTTGTGGGGCCAGAGTCCCTCTCCGTGTGCGGGCATTGTTGCTGACCACCCGTTTCTAAATGTTAGTCTCCCGTGAAATCGCAGCTACCAGCTTCTGTAGACTCCGCTGTTCTCCCTCCGCCACCTACAAGTCCTATAAGCACTCTCACGCACTACCTTAAGCAGCCGCTGACCGCCTCGTTTATTGCGGGAGGCGTTGCTGGCGCAGTGAGCCGAACGGTTGTGAGCCCATTGGAGCGATTAAAGATCATCTTTCAAGTTCAGGGACCGGGAAATGCTTCATACAACGGTATTGGGCCGGCATTGGTAAAAATGTGGAAGGAGGAGGGATGGAGAGGTCTCATGAGGTGCGCCCTCTCCCTTTGTTTGGGCATAGGCAAAGTTAGGCAGGCGTTGCCTACCCCACCAGCGTATTGCAAAGACATACGAAGATCAAAAATTCTACAAGACATTATGGGGCGATATTCGATCACTGGGGACTAATTGATGTGTCATACTTAGGGGTAATGGTACCAATTGCATCCGGATTGTCCCATATTCGGCGGTGCAATTCTCGAGTTACACTATTTATAAGAAGGTTAGATATTCACAGGCATCTCAGATGAGCCTTTGCTGATGGCATTGTTCAGCTCCTTGCTGATGAAACGGGGGACCTGGGTACTTTGCGACGACTGTGTTCTGGAGCCATGGCAGGCGTAACTTCCGTGGGCACGTTCATCTCGTGTCGAGTTCCGACGACCAACTGCTGATGGGACCCACACAGTTGCTACTTATCCTTTAGACATTGTCCGGACACGTCTCTCTGTACAGTCGGCATCATTTGAAGTATTAGGGAAGAAGGAGAAAAAGCTTCCGGGGATGTTTAAAACCATGAATACCATGTACCAGACGGAGGGTGGTGCAGTGGCTCTTTACCGGGGACTGGGACCAACCCTTGTGGGTGTTGCGCCTTATGTCGGAATCAACTTCGCGACTTACGAAGCGATGCGCAAGTTTATGACGCCAGAGGGCGAGACGAATCCTACGGCGATTGGGAAACTAGTTGCGGGAGGAGTCAGCGGAGCTGTGGCGCAGAGTATTACATATCCATTTGAGTAGGTTCCGACTTCATCATATCTTTATATACGCGATGCTGATGGAAGATTTAGCGTTTTACGACGACGTTTCCAGGTCAATACCATGAGTGGTATTGGACACAAGTACAAGAGCCTATGGGATGCCATAACTATCATCCTTCGGGCCGAAGGAGTACGAGGACTATACAAGGGATTACTGCCCAATCTCTTGAAAGTAGCACCGAGTATAGGCAGTAGCTTCCTGAGCTATGAAATCACCAGGGACCTTTTGACAGGGCTAGTTGGGGGCATATAACCACTACCCAATTAGATTAACAAAAAAGGATATATAGCTTTTGTCTTTTTGCTTTGGTAGATGTTAGAGGCGCGAGTGAGTCACCCGGTGTATGAAAAAAGGGTTCGGTGGTCAGCTATATACTCATTAGCTACTTAAATATTTCCTAGCTGTGTCCGTTCGGCCTCTTTTTTTGGTTTTGTATTGCTTTGATTATTCCCTATGGGCTTATTTTCAGAACAGATGAAAAGGAGGTTTACAAGCAACATCTCCGGGGCCATTTCATTGCGCATTGCTTGTTCTTAGTTGAGCAGCTGAGGCTGCAGAGGGCATGTAGCTGAAGATACCAACCATGGTACCAACCAGGTATCCTTTGGGATCTACTGCTCACACCGGCAGTATCCTCCTGCAGCTGTCTGTGGTTCCATGTCCTTCGGTTGTACTCTACCCTGCTGCCGTGATACCATATATGCGGGTCATCGGGCATCGGGAGTGATTCTTTGTGATGGGATGCAGCCTCGTGATGAGATGAGTATGATCTAGGTACGCTAACTGTAGCGCCGATACTAGTCAACATCCCCCTCCGCCCCACTTCACCTTCAAATCGAGAGCGCGTAACCATTAGCAACTTGACCTACTCTCAAGTTGACCACGGAACTGCACCAGCTCGAGTGTTTTGATCTTCAACCCTTGCTGACTTCTTAACACTTCCCAACCAGGACCAACTCTAAAGAAGCTCGCAGTTAGTCTTCGACAGCCCAGGCGACTTTATCAAATTCTTCAGCGGAGTTATATCTTTCTCGGCGTGACGACAGCAAGCAAAGCGAATACAGGAAGCACCGTGCAGGATTCTAGCAATAGTCCTGCACTGCCATCATGTCTGTCAAGTACGCGCCGTTCGAGTCGGCGATCGATTTACCATTCTATTACAGCCTCGCTTCGCACAAGATTGATTACGATAAACTAGACGACTCACCGCGAAAGGTACTGGGACGGTATGTGCCCAGAGACGGCCATCGAATGCAGATCCAAGGCGATGCTTTGGAGGCGGATAAGTATGGATTCCAGATCGCGATGCTGTTGGAAATGCTCTAATAGCTGTGGTTGCAGTATTGCAAAGGACTCTTGCAGGGCGGAAGGTATGATTAAGAACTTTAATACTCTTGAGGAATTCAAGAAGGCGGATCGCTCGGGAATGTTGAAGAGAACTGCGGCGACGGTAATAAACCCCTCCAAAACCTTGTCACTTTGTGTACTGATTTCTGCAACAGATATGGGATGCCATCCTCGACGGCTCGATCTACTCCTGTCCCTCACTTCTCTCGTCGCTCCTCATCCTCTCATATGCAGACCTCAAGAAATACAAATTCCACCACTTGTTCGCATTCCCGGCCTTTGTTTCTACGCCCACGTGGTCTATGGTTGGTCCTATTGCACGCTTGGATGCTCAACAAACATCTCAGCTCGTTGATTCAGTTAACACCTGGCAATATCGCAACGATTCACGGCAGCGGGGTTTCTTTTTGGTCAAACAAGTGGCGGAGCAGTACAAAATCGGGGGTCTCGGAGACTTTGAAAGAGGCTTCTTTGGGGAGGATGTTGACCCGCTTAACCGGATGGTGGCGTTCGTTGATCCTAGCGAGTACGAAGATAACCCAGGCTGGCCTCTGCGGAATCTCTTGGTGCTCGTGCGGAAGCGATGGGGATGGAGGAAAGTAAGAGTCCTCTGCTACCGCGACACTCATGTGGGACGATATGAATCAAAGAGCTTGATTTTGAACCTGGAGCTCGAGGGAGGCGGTATAGAAAGCTTGGAGCTGGGAGATGAGATGCCAAAAGTAGTTGGTTGGGAGAAGAACGACGACAATCAGGTTCGGCCAAGACTTGCCAACCTTAGCGCCCAAATGGATCCGAAGATTCAGGCGGATATCAACGTCGATCTCAATCTGAAATTGATGAAGTGGAGGGTTGCACCAGAACTTGACTTAGATAAGATCAAGAACACCAAATGTCTGCTCCTCGGCGCTGGGACTTTAGGTTCATATGTTGCTCGCATTTTGCTAGGTTGGGGAGTGAAGACGATCACATTTGTCGATTCTGGGACTGTATCGTTCTCTAATCCTGTCCGGCAGCCTTTATTCACATTCCAAGACTGCATCGGTGGTAAGACGAAGAAAGCTTCACAAGCAGCGGAAGCTTTGACCGCCATTTATCCCGGCGTTAATGCCACAGGTCACGACATGACAGTGCCCATGGCCGCACATCCTTTCAGCGATGCACAAGAGCCCGAGATCAAGCGGGATTATGAAAAACTGAAGGAGTTGTTTGAAACCCATGATGCTATCTTTCTCTTGATGGATACGAGGGAAAGCAGATGGCTACCGACCGTGATGGGTAAGAGTATGGGCAAGATTGTAATGAATGCGGCGTTAGGATTCGATACATACGTGGTGATGAGGCATGGTGTGAAGCCTGAGAAGTTTGAAAAGGCTGCCGAAGGAATTAAGGGGGAAGAATTGGGATGCTACTACTGTAATGATGTAGTGGTTCCTGGTGATGTCAGTATACCCCTAGTTGCTTGAGAGTGTCGATGCTAACTAATAGCAGAGTTTGACGGGAGCTACGCTAGATCAGCAATGTACAGTTACTCGACCCGGTGTTGCGCCTCTCGCGAGCGCATTCCTGGCTGAACTCCTCGTATCAGTCGTACAACATCCACTTGGGTTTGTAGTCTCCTTCAAAAGTTTCTGCTAGTGATGTATCTGATGCAAAAGTAGTCCGGCTGCCCCAGCGCCAGAAAGCACAACAACTACAGACCGCGGCTCTCATCCACTCGGACACGTGCCCCACCTTCTTCGCGGGTTCCTTTACAACTTCCAAAACTTGATTGTCAAGGGAACGGCGTACGACTGTTGTTCCGCATGTTCCAACCAGATCATCCGCGCATACGAAGAGGGTGGATGGGACTTTGTCAAGCGGGCGCTGTGCGAGAGGGGCTATGTGGATGAGGTTAGCGGATTGGCAGAAGTGCAGAGACGAGCTATGGAGGCGGATGCGGCGGGGTGGGGTAGTGACGAGGAGGAGGACGATTTGTAGTAGTATCAGCTTTTGGTGATGGAGTATCGGAGTTTTGGAAGACGGAGAAGATCGGCTTTTGTTTATTTTTACTTGTTTATGGTTCCCCAACGTAGGTGTAGCACGTCTATGATGATATTGTTTGTATGATTGATGACGAGCTACCGTACTCGCAGCTACTGACCGGTAACTAACCCATATTTTTACAATGACCGGTTGTGGGACACTGTGCTCACGACGGGGTGTTGATGGAGACAGGGAGTACTCGTCGGAACAGATGACGTTCACCCACCAGCCCTAAATTCCGAGTGACCGAGTGATAACCGAGTTTCCCAAGCCCGAAAGAGTCTAAACTTCGGTTGGCTTGGCGCTGCCATTAGTAAATCAGATAATAAATTTCCTGATTTTCGTACCCACCTTTGTGCCTGCCTTATCTTGTTCCATCATCCGCACCATCATCCACCCTCCTCCGGACCTCTTGTGTCAGGAATATTGCCACCAAACGTTGCATATATCAATCCCCGACCCCGGCCCACTACCTTCTCTCTCCTCCAAAAGTTTTTATCAGATCAGAAGAAGCTACACAGCAAAAAATATGTTCCGCCGAATCATCACCACTTCCGTCCCCGCACGCATCACTGCTCCGTCCGCTGCACGAACCGTGCTCGTAGGCGCAAGCAAGCGTAGCTACCATGAGAAAGATATGTTTTCCCCCTCCTCCCTGCGCTTGCAATTGGTACTAACATATATTCCACTGCTCGACCACTACTCGAACCCGCGCAACGTCGGCTCCATGCCAAAGGGCGACATGGACGTGGGCACCGGTCTCGTCGGCGCACCCGCATGTACGTTCCTCTCCTTCCCCCTTCTTTTGAAAACCTCACTAACAATTTTCCAGGCGGTGACGTAATGAAACTTCAAATCCGCGTCGACAGCGCGACAAACACAATCTCGGACGTAAAGTTCAAGACGTTCGGCTGCGGATCTGCGATCGCGAGTTCTTCGTACCTTACCGAGCTTGTTCGCGGGATGTCGCTCGAAGACGCGGGAAGGATAAAGAATACAGAGATTGCGAAGGAACTGTGTTTGCCACCCGTGAAGCTGCATTGCTCTATGCTCGCCGAGGACGCAATTAAGAGTGCGATTAAGGATTACCAGACGAAAACGAAGAGGGCGAAGCCGACGTTGGGACAGGGGTTGATGTAAATGCTGAGGGGGGGAGGGAAAAAAAATTGGGATAGTGGGGGGTATTTTTTTGTTACTGGAATTCCCGTGCTGTGTTTTGGGGGTTTGATTGGTTGATTGTCCCGCTGCTACTGCTGCTGCTGTGTGTTTCTGTTTAACGGCGTTCTTTTTGTTTGCTTTGCGGGATGGGGATGATGCGTCCCCGTTCCTTTTCAACCTACCTATCTGAATATCTCTCCGTCGTCTCAACTTTTTATCTTCTCTTTCGATGTATCTTTTATGGGCCTTTGTCTGAATATCTACCACTATGTCCTAACTTTGTATCTAAATTGCAACATTTGTTTTGAGACGAATTGAAACTGGGCAAGTTAAAGTGCGACGATAGATGCATCCTCGGCAACCCCACGCTGCGCGATAACTCTAGATAAGGGAGATGATGCGGGAATCGTATGATGATGACGGTTAACAGCATTAGTTGACAGTAAGCTGGGTTCATTGACGGGAAGTAACAATTATTACAGATTCTGTACTCGTTTTATTTGGCATGGCTTCCTTTATTGGCACAAATCATCCTTTATCACCCACCATTTTTCTTGACCAAATTTAAAGAAACTCAACGCCCACAGCCCATAAAGTAGCTCAGACTCTCTTGAAGAAATACACGTATCTTCGAAACACGTTAGTGATCGATACGCAACTGGAGAAGAGGAGGGGGGTTCATACGCAAACTTCTTCATCTCCTCGGCGTCACCACTTTTGACCACCTTCTCGTCGTTAAACAGGACCCAACTCTCGCCCTCCTCGCCCTGAACATGGCTTAGATCCTTCTTGATAAACGCCACATAATGCCCGGCATGGATGCTTCCACCCTTATGGCAGACAATACTGTTAAGCTTAAAGTTGGCTGGCAGCTCTTTACTTCCGGCATCTTCCTTCTTTGAAGGAGCAGAGGAAGCTTCCGCCATGGTTTCATCCTCCTCTTCGAAATTGTCGTCCATGTGGTTACAAATCCATTCCATAGCTGCTTCAATATTGCCGTTGGTTTCCTTAAGGGCCTTTTTGGCTTGGGCAGTGGTGAATCCCATGCCGGTAACCAGGTCGATTTGATCTTGACTGGGTCCGGCTTTAATGGCGAGAGGGTCATCGATGTCCGGGTCATCCATATGGCCAAACAACCAGTTCATGGCCGCGTCGGCGTTGGTGTTACCAGTGTTGTAGAGCGCCTTCTCGCAACGCGGCTTTGGGAATCCCATTGCTTCCAGCTGTGCCATGGTCGCTTCATTGGCGACGAATGCCGGTTTCGATTCTTCAGCATCACCGTCTGGAAGTGGTTCCTCACCTGGTTGGATGCCGGAGGAGAGGTAGGAGTCCAGCGAGAACGCATCATCATTAACAATGATAGGGATATCAAGTTTAGTTGGGACCCAGTTGACCAATTCAAAACGGCGACAGTTAATGACGAGAACATTTGGGAATGTTTTGAATCCAGAGCGTCTTGATATCACTGTCGTCAGCATGAGGTATCAAATCTTGGAAGGAGGGCTTACTTCCTAGCACCCTCCTTGCGACCACAGGCCTTGCATGTAAACTCAACCATCTCATCCGAAGTGAAGATATCTAAACACTCTTTGATAGTGACAGGTTCAAATACATCCTTCTTATCCTTTCCGGCTTCAGCTCCTCCAGCTTCATCTACCACGACATCAGGAGTCTTGATTCGCCTTGCTGGCACGGGCACTGAGATATTGTCCTGCACATCCGTCCTATATGCAACTTTCTTGCAGCTCATGCACTGCAATCGCTGCTCTAGCACAAACCTGAAATCAGATACAGGGTCTTTCAATCCTTCAGGGTGTCTGGAACGCTCGATGTGATTAAAGAGATGTAATAGCAGTTCAAATGCATCCTGCTGCCGCATGGTCGAAAATTCTTCATGTCCCTTTCCGATGAGGGCTTTGAGAATAGCCGGCGCAAGCCCTTTCTGATGGGGAAGCTCGGTTGAATATTCGCTGGCTACAACATCCGAGTCTGGTAGGGAATATCTTCCGGACCACAACCCATCTCCGATCTTCCTGAGCTGCGTCTCCAAATCCTCTGCAGGGTTCAAAACTTCCGGCATGTCTGTAACCTTCTCGAAGTATCTCTCCTTGAAAGATGGCAGCGCGTATAAGCATTGCAGTATGCTCGCAAGATAGCAAGAATTGCCTAGATTTTTCAAGCCAGTCAGGCCATGCCCAAATATCGGCTTGAGTTCCTTTCCGTCTTCAGAAGTCATTGAAAACTCCCAGCGTAAGTTCTGTTCAATCTGCATCTCAGTCAAACTCTTTTCCGTCTTCTGCCTGTCCGCGATGTTGATCCCCCAATGTGCCAAATGGGTTTTGATCTCGGGATCGCTTTTCTCGTCATTGCAAGAATAGCAATATATATCGCAGTTTCCTTCCGGTGTGATAGAGCCTAGCTTAACAGCAACAGGATGGTGTGTGGCATCGAAGTGTGCCAGACCGTGCGAGTTTCCTCCGACACCACCAAACTGAGCCCGCCCACAACCAAGGTTTCCGCATTGCAGGCAAAGCCAGAGGTTCACCTTCAAGTCACAGCTAGAACAATGAGCCAGATCTATTGCTGTTAGTTCCCCAAATCCCATTTTGGGACAGAGATAACATACTCTGAGATTCCAATTGTTTAGCCTCCGATTGCTCTAGACAAAGGGTATGTTCACAAGGGTTGATTTCCTGTTCCCAAGCTTGGACTTCCGTTTGCCTAGCAAAAGTCATCGCCGACATAACGCCGTCAATAACCTCCGGTAGCTATACCTCTCCAGTTGAGTTAACGTTGATCAAGAGGTCTAGGATCTAAGGTTCGACATACGTTCCCCATAGTCCTCTGGATTTCCTTCCCGCCGCACTCATAGCAAAACACGGCAGTGTGAGTATCGTAACGGTCACTTTCGGTTTCGGCCGCAATGGCGAGTTTCGACATCTTCTGGGGTGGTTCATCGCGCTGTAATTCCTGTCAGTTACACACTGGGAAACTTGGTGAGTGTCAACCAACCTCGACCTTGGGTTTTTTGGTCCGACGGATATTGAGAATTAAGGGGTGCTTTGAAAGCTTGTAGTGGAGCTCCGCGTGCTTTCTTTCGCCCGCGCAACCGCCGTTGAAGCAGCTTAGGCAGACATTCAGACCTTCGGGTTCATCCTGAAGTAGCTGGTCAGCAGTAGTTGGTTTGGTTTACCAGGGAGATAGAACTCACGATGCTGTCAAAGCACTGTGTACAATCCTCTCTATGCACACTCTGGGTAGCTCTGGGAGGCTGAAGACCTGTTCCTGAGATTAGAAAGCTTCGGATTCTACGAATGGTGGGGTCGTACGAGCTTCCTGGACATGAGTGCAACTCATGCTGGGATAATTCTTGCGTTGGTACCGGTAATGATGAAGAGAGCAGTAATGTAGATGAGGCAATGTTCTGGAAGTGAGTGTGAGCCAGTCAATATAGATGATGACGAAGGGTATCTCGGGCAATGAGCTTTCAGTAGGTGGTGGGGCTAATGAGGCTCTGGATGTCGCTTACTTAGGGCGAAGATCTCCTACTCTACTTGACGGCTCTGAACCTTGCAGCTCTTGTGGGCGAAAAACAGGAATCCCAACTGGCTGAATCATGGGGCATCAGTTCTTTGATGGGCATCCGACCCGAGCTGCCCCCTAATATCTGAACAACGAACAACCACACACTTGCACTCAGAAATGGATAGCTTAGCTAAGCTCAGAGCTCTCTAGATTATTCATTTGGGACCATAGATAGGTTCAAGAGCTACTTAGAACTAAATAGACAATTAAATCTTCGTATATCAGAGCTCTCTTGCCGGAGGAATATCTGGCGGGGGTGATATTCCTGCAGATTTGAATTTACACAATAAATCATCCGGTATCACTCTGCATCTTTTCCAGCTGGTTGAAGCGACACAAGCGGACTGTCTGTCCAAACGTGACTTCTCGATGGTGCTGTCATCGGCAAGGCACCGCGAGACGGCGCATAACCGCTTGTCATCCGCTGAACGACGACGACAATCAAGAATTGAAAAACCGTAATGCACGCAATTCCCTTATTTTGGCCCAAATTACAGATAGTAAATGAAATGAAACGAGTGCTAGAACCAGCTTGTCCAGAAAAAAATTTGGATCGTAACAAGTTATATACCATACGGCTTTGTCTGTAGCGGATGGATTTGAAATTCCTCACCATCCATTTCTGAGCCTTCATCTTCCACCCGTGGATATTGTCCAGTGGACTGTATTTCTTCCTCATAACCCATAAGTCCAGCAGAGGTGCAGGGGAAGATGATGAAGAGCAGTTATACGACTGTTAGGTAAGAGAACAACTCACTTTAAGCAGTTATATCAATTCGACAATCACCTCCAACCATTTACTTTCTATTCAAAAAAACGGTTAACTACAAATCCATGATACCCACAGTTTTATCTTATTTCACTGCAATGTTATTGCGCGTTCGGGGCCGCGGCTGAGTTCATTTCAACATAAATACCGATAAAATCACCGGCCCAACTGCAGATTATACTTCTCACTTCAAGTCTCTAGCTACATAACCGAGGATATTTGGTAGGCAGTCTTATCAGTTCGCATTAGAGCACAGGCTCTAGAAACAGCATGGCGTATAACGTATCGTCACATTTCAGTCCGCTGCATGCTGGGTATTCACAAATCACTACACCATGGACTCTCAAAACGATGAAACCGGGACGATTTCATCTCGCTCTTCCGGCGAGCGTCCTTGCTGGAGATGAGACGCAAGATTTACATTCTTTCAAATGTGTTCCTGAGTACACACATAATATGTGAACAAAGTATTTTTCAATCAAGGAAAAACAGATCATTGCCCGTGGCGCATTTGTCACAGCGGAGTGATGTGCTTCATTCCTGGGAGATATCTCAGAGGATCGGGTTGTTCTCGTCCAGATACTTCGTGACATAAGCCCATCGACCATTGGCAAGTATGGGGTGAATTTTCTGACGGGTATGGCCTACCAATGATGCTATCGGCGGACGAGAGGTACTGTCTCGAACGTGCATCGTGGAGGCCTTTCTCTTTCAAAGCAGGACTAGTGTTTAGCTCCTGGTATGCTATACCCTTAGGGCTGCTACCATGATCAAAGTAAGAAAACCGAGTCCCTGCTTCGTAAACCGTACCTAACTCGCCCTAGTCCAGGGAGAATCCGGGTATGTTACACTGAACGGAATACCTAGTTATCAACTGTCCTTAAGCATCCCACAGCTCAACTCTTCTACGCTGTTTCTTATGGCATAGAGGGCGTGAAAGGATTTGTGCACTCAGCTCCATATCTGACCTGTGTCTTTAGTTTGTGAATTTCTCTTTCCCCAATAGATCTATCCATTGCATCTCTAACATCTGACCACAAAGTCTCTTATTCAATTAATGAGTGGGTTGGTCGAAGGGGAGTTGTCTTCTCGACGCTCCTCCTATTATATCGACGTGGTGTCTGGCAAGCGTTCCCAAATACCTGGCAACATCTCATCATGGAAAGACTCTCTTTAAGTAATTTCAATACTCACAGGTCGTATTTCACATTCTGATAATCCTTTGGGGTTTAGGATTGGTATTGCGAGTGTCACAATGCAGTATAAGAGGTTTGTTGACTGCTAATTTGCCTATAGATGATTGATTGACTATGCCAGGACTTCTTGTGATGTTATGGCCAATGTTTGTTGCGTTTGGCGCTTTCTCTGGCTATATTACCGGAGTTGTACAATATCGGTTTTGGTTGGAGATGATCCCAAGTCCTGTGGATACTATCAGCCAAAGTCCACTCTACTGAGTCTAAATTGCGTACGCATCCGCCACAATCCCTGGACTGGAGGCGAACAACCTGACCGTAACTTTGTAGAGCTTAAATTGGAGCTTGACCATCACAAGTCCGGTACGCGTCCGTTATCGAATGTTGAGAAGTTTGCTTACCAATTCAAGATGATTTTCCCATTTTCGCGATAGTTATCATCATCAAAGTTCCAGAAACCCCATCATACCTACTTTACAAAGCTCGTCGCAAGTTTGATCCGAAGTTTTATAGGGAAGTTCTGGACTCTCTATACAGCATATGGAATACACCCTTGATAGCATCTCACGATTTGTTTCAGATTTTGACTTGTACCTCCATCTTCTAACGGGGGAATTGGGGCTACTTGCAAGAGCTGTTTAATATCAGTTGTAACTGTCGTGCATTTCGTGCTAACATTTTTTGTGCGTTTATTCAATCGTTCAGCAATCCGATAGTTTCAGCAAGTTGTCAAATTACCTGGTGTGGAAGTCTTAGACCATTTACTCGGATGTCTTCAGAAATTCCAGTACCAGTAATAAGCCGTCAACGTCGGCGAGCATAAGATTAGGATATATCGACTTTGCCAGTACCCCAGAAGCAATGTGGATGATTGACCGACCAACCTTCGGCCGGAGGAACTTGTTATTATATACACTACTATTTATGGCGTTTACCTCACTAGCCTCCCTGATGCGTGGGAAGGCAAGATCACCCCTCGTACTGGTTGTTATGTGTGAGTTCGAGTTGCTGCCCGAGAACGTTCGAACCCAAAACGCTAACAACAATAACGGATCTTTTCGATATTGTGTACGGTCCTGGCGCAGGTTCGGCGCCCGTTGTATATGCGGCGGAGCTAATGGCGTATAACTATATCCGTAGCTTTAGTGCGAACACCAAGTCAGTGTCAGATTCGTTGTCTCCAAATAAATGATAGGAGAATCAATTGTAGCTGGTTCTTTAACTGATTCATTGCCTACACGCTCCTATATTTTAGGGGTGCTGTTGGTTATACTAGAATCTTGGTATGGTATGCTGCATTGAGTTCTGTTAGTTTCTTGGTTTCCTGTATGTGCTCTTTTAAGGTTCGGTTGCTACCGCTAATGTTCTGCAGTTCGTACTAGAGACGAGATTGGGATCACTTGAGGAGCTTGATCATGTCTTCAGCGTTCCTAGCAGGCAATATTCAAAGCATGCCGTCGAGCGAACTTCGTACTTCTTTAGAAAGTACTAGTACATCTTGGTGGAATATCGGCTTCCGCCGAGACAACCGCCTCCCAGCAGAGCGTAAAAGCAAATACGGTGAAGAAGGATATGGTGGAAGAGGAGGATTAACAGGAGGCGGGTACAAGTCGACGTCGGATTACCTTGTAGATATAGGGCATCGCCATTTTAGGAGTTAGAAGTATACAATTCCAATCTAAAAGCCCAACCATGAAGTCCCTTACCAAATATCACGGTTATAAGTAGTCTGGATTCAGACTAGGGGGTAAGTCACTATTATGTACATATTGCCTATTCTTCCTATTTTCTGCTTCATCCCAGGCTCTTTCACTCTCCAAGCCTCAGTCTCCGGCTATTCCATCAAGCGTGTAGCCAAAAACATCGATCTAGGGGCTTGTTTACAAAGTAATTTCGATTTTGTTACTTGTTTCACTTGGAAAGCATCATTCTGCAATGGATGGACATACGCTCGAATCATAAAATCTCACCCATAAAGGCGGAATCCAGACCTGAGACCGTCCAGTGAAGGTGTCAGAATATCTTGTCTCATGGTATGCATGGTCTCGCCGGGCTCGTGCATAAGTCTCAGGACGAGGCCTTGAGATAATTTGTCCACTACACCCCTCGGAACAAAAGTGCGGTGTTCGTTCCCAATGTCTTCGCGGCTTTACGTGTATACATTTGACCCACTCCCTTGACAGCTTTCTTATGCGGTTTTAAGCCTAAACCGAGCTTGCTAGGAAGCGGGAAGCAATGCTTTTTCCTGGCGAGAGCTTTGGAGGCGATGGTGAGGAATATGGGAGCGGTTGATACTCCGCACCTCGTCTTCTAGTGTTTTCAGTTAACAAGTGCAAAAGGCACTTTCTTGCGTATCTATTCTCTCCTATAACAGTAGCGAAGCGTACTTGACTTCTCCTAAAAAGCGAATCCAATCTAGTAATACTTCGTAGGAGATAATAAGTTGAACTCACGGATCAGGGCTTTCTCTCCCTTCACATTACCCGTGCAGCAATGGTGGTTGGCGGTGAATATTTAAGCTCACTTTCTTGGCCTCGCATAAAGTCCGGATCACCAGGCCTCACTCGATTTGCAAAATTTCCTAGACGCTTAATTATTTAAAAGTATAAAAGTCTTCACATAAAGAACCGCATATTGGTATTCAAAGTTTCAACAAACCACGACTAATAGCACCGGATCCATCCATCCATCCATCATACATAATTGCTAATGAACTCCACAAATTGGTTATACACTTCCTCCTGGGACGATTTGATATGCTGATCGGGGTAACTTCCATAAACGGCAAATCCTATAGCATGCTTAGCAAGAATTTGTGGTTTGGAGTGATTTTTGTGGAATACCATGAGGGACACCCTTGTACACCCTTAGCTCATGTTCAATGCCTTTCTCTTGAAAGAGCTTTAGGCCTTCCTCGCGGACTTCATCCGGAAATAGTGGATCATTTTCTGCGACTTTGAGTAAGCGTTTTAACTCATCCCACTTCGAACAGTCTGAACTGACCAACGCATGCAAACGTAACTGGACTTTTCACACCAACAAAGTCTTCCTTCGAAATCATCGTTCCTGGGGTAGATCTGTTAGTACCAGCTAAATAGACACTTGATAGGAATCAGAACCATGTGCTACAGCAGCGGCTGAGACACCCTCTGTAGCTGCTAGTCTCAAGGCATACTTTCCACCAAAACAATAGCCAACAACATGGATTCCATGGGAAGTTCTGTATTCTTTATCGCCATATTGCTCTTTGATAGCCTTTAGAGCATTCTCAATGATAGGCATCGTGTTTTCCGGAGTATGCCGGGCAAGCCACATGTCTGTCAAACGCCCATCAACACCTGGATGCAAGCTGGAGTCCTGCATCGTCGGACAAACCAATCATAAAGCCTTTAACACCCTCGAAAGCTCTCATCTTAATCTGATCCAAAAGACTGAACTGTTCTTCTGTTTCGGTGGCAACGTTTGCGGCGTTCGGTGCAGGATCGCCTGTCGTTCGGGGTAAGCTTTGTTAGGCTCTCTTCGTGGGGTTTCACGCAACAAACCATTGAATCTATGATATTATATTTTAGTACGTATCCCCAGGCCTTGAAACTGTGGTTCACCTACAAATCTGGCATAACCACAAAATAACCAGCCTTTGCAAAATGGTCCGCCTGAACTTGGTTATTGACCGAGTGGACGCCCACGCCGTTCGTCAGTAGAACGAGGAGCCTGGTTCCAACATCGGTATCGGCGGGTTTCGAAATGTAGATCTATATTTGTGAGAACCTAGAGCACGAGAAACTGAATTGCTATAGAGCTCACCTCAGTGTCACCGAGCTTCACAATCTCCTGTCCACAGATTTCAGCGTTACCATATAGAGCTCAAATAGAACACACTCACTCCTGATGAACGTTCTGATGCATCTATGTGGTGTTTATCGTCAGTTAGTCAAAATACCCCGCCTACGTCATCATGCTTGGACCAACCTAAGGGCGGATTGTTTGTGCAGTGATCTCCCATGGCTGAAGAAGCGGCGCTGGTCGAGGTAGGGGTAGTCGCAGAAGACGACTGTAAAGAGTCCTCTGGGACCTGGGGAATAGATAATTCTGGTTTAGTTACCATGATTGCTATGCCTATTTTGCTCGGGTCAGCCGGGAGCTTGATGCAGCAAGTGGTCAGTGAACAGGGTCTTACGCGTTTCGGAGGCTTAATGTGTGGCGTTTATGGCGGTGCAACAGCGACGCGACTCACCACCCGTTCTCCTGTTTGACGTGTTTTGCCGCTTCTCGTCAACACTACACCACCCTACATCAATAACACCCTCCATCTTACAAATCACTCGTACATCATGGGAGACAATCCGTGCTCAGTGGGCGCCCTGAGGACCGCCTTTGCTACTGATCTCCCACCAGCTCAAGTTGCCCCGAATCCTACTTTGCAGGTACTTCAGATCAAACCTATAGCAGCTCAACAAAATGCCCCAGAACGGTTCATACCACCCAGCATGTACATCATGAGGAGCCAATGATTAATTATTCTCAGATTCCGTGTCGTTTTGTCGGATACCGTCCACTTTATCCAGGCGATGATTTCAACTCGTATGGTTTCCTCATCTTTGTCATTCCGTCGACTTAGAAACTCATTCTAGAGCTGTAGAGCAAAACTACCTGATTCAAAACGGAGAACTCGTTAGAGGATGCTTCATTCAACTGACCAATTACAATGCACAGAAGGTCAAGGACAAGAAGTGCTATATCCTGGTCCGACGAAAACGGCTCTGTGCTAAACGCGATACAGGATTTTGATTATCATTGAATTGCGTGTCCTTAAGGAGCTTGGAAATAGGGAAAAGATCGGCTGCCCGACGGGGTTGGAAACTGCCACCATGGGACAGAATCCCACCCCTGCTCCGCGACAAGAGGTCGCTTCCGCCACTTCGTTCTACGGTAACAAACCCCCCCAGCCTCAACGAACCGCACCAGTTGGAGGTGGTGGTAGCTTTGGTGGAGGTGCAGGCGCTGCCACTTCGTGAGTTTCAAACACCTTAAAATGGTGGGTGTTGCCTAATAGATCTGCTAGCTCGACTCACGCCAACATTTATCCCATCGAGGCCGTGTCCCCGTACCAGAACAAATGGACGATCAAAGCTCGTGTTACCCATAAGTCAGAAATTAAGAATTGGAATAACTCAAAGAGTGAAGGGAAGCTTTTCACAGTTCATTTCCTTGATGAAACCGGCGAGATCCGTGCCACGGGATTTAACAATGAAGTCGATATGTTCTACGAAGTTTTGCAGGAGGGCCAGGTCTATTACGTGTCGAAATGCCGAGTAGGCATGGCCAAGAAGCAGTTTTCCAATGTCAACAACGATTATGAGCTCACATTTGGTCGCGATACGGAAATTGAATTGGTTTGTTTCATTCACATACTGCTGACGTGTCCAACACGCTGACAGGTGTGATGACAGTGCGAGGATGACTCTGTGCCAAAGGTTAACTTCAGCTTTGTCCAACTTTCAGAGCTTGGGAATATCGAGAAAGACGCAGTTGTCGATGTTCTTGGTGTTGTCAAAGAAGTCGGGGAGGTTGAGGAAATCGTTGCCAAAACTACCCAAAAGCCTTACGCCAAACGAGATATCTCAATTGTGGATGCCAGTGATGTCTGGGTCCGCTGCACAATCTGGGGGAACCAGGCTAAGACCTGGGATATCGCACCCAACAATGTCGTAGCCTTCAAGGGTGTGAAGGTTGGTGACTTCGGCGGCGGTCGTACATTGAGCATGCTCTACAGCTCATCGATGATGGCAAACCCAGACATTGACGAGGCGCATTCCCTCAAGGGGTGGTACGATGGTCAAGGTCAAAGAGACCTTAATTCATACAAGTCCCATGCAGGTCTCGGTCCGAGCATCGGTAGTGCTCTGGGCAGAAACGAATCATACAAAACGTTGGCGCAGATTCGGGAGGAGAACCTTGGAATGGGCGATAAACCCGATTATTTCACCACTAAAGCGACTATCGTGTACATCAAGCACGAGAGTGTGTCATACCCTGCGTGTCCCAGAGAAGGTTGCAACAAGAAAGTTGTAAAATACGATGAGGATAGTTGGAGGTGTGAGAAGTGTGCCGAAACGTACCCAAAACCTCAATACCGGTCAGTTCAACCGCCGTCCTAATTGTTACTTCTACTAACCAGTATTGTTTAGGTATATCATAACTGTTTCTGTCAATGACGCGACCGGTCAAGCCTGGCTCAATTGCTTTGACGAGGTCGGAAGGTTGATCATGGACAAGACGGCAGATGAGCTTGAAGAGCTAAAGGAAAACAATACTGAGTATGATGCATCTTTTCAGCAGCCCCTGTGCAAGGCCTTTATCTTCAGGTGTAGGGCGAAGCAGGACACTTACCAGGATCAGACGAGAGTGAGATATCAAGTTTTGACTGCTGCACAGATAAACTATGCTGCCGAGGCGACGAAGCTGGCGGAGCAGATCAAGCTTTATAGTTTGTAGGACGTTCACTCAAGGCACTAGATTGAGATCTTTCTATACAAGAATGTGGTGGTTGTTTGGGTGTTTGTTAGGCTAATACTATATCAATTGATTGACGATCTGATATTACCTATAGCTTTCTTTGCTATCCAGGTAGGTATTTGAACATTGAAACATCATGATTTGAAACTCAATAAAACACGAAGAAGGAACTAAAACTGATTGCTTGAAGCCGTCTAGCATTTCACTGATGCTTACAACAATAGGACAATATCCCGACAACAGGTAGACCACAAGAATCCGAAGAGAAAACCCCGATAGTTTTGTTTAACGCAGCGCCATTCCACCCGGTGAAGATTATCGTGACAAAAGAACCGTAGGTGTCCCTCAGGAGAAGAAAAAAACCAACATATTGATTTTTTTTTGGTTTCGACAATCGTAAGGACATGCTTTTTTTTTCCCGTAACACCCCAAACCAATCCATTGCCTTTAAACCTTGAAACCCCTGCTATTGCGACGACCACGAGCACGCTCGAACTTTCGGCCCTTGGACTCGACATAACTATGTCACCAATGTCAGCAATGTGAATGACATTCTCAATGATTGTGAAAAACACGTACGGTTTCTTGTGCTTGTGAGGGCCGAAGCCGAAGTGCTTGACGGCTTCCCGGGAGTTCTTGGGGCCTCTGAGAAGGAGGGTGTTTGAACCGGTAGGACTCCTGAGAGCCAGCTGGTCCAGAGTGATAGCCTCTCCACCAGCAGCCTCAATCCTGGCGCGGGCAGTGGCGGTGAAGCGCAGGGCCGCAACCGAGACCTTGGGAACAGTCAGGAGACGGTTGTCGTCGGTGACGGTACCGACAATGACGACGGTCCGCTCATTGTTCTTGGCGTTGTCCTTGTTAATATTGGGATTGCCGGTATGGCGCGCGATCTTGCTCAGCGATACCGGGGGGCGGTTGATCTTGGACATGAACAGCCGGCGCAGGATCACCTTGTTGAAGCTGCTGTCGGTACGGCGCGCAAGGAAGCGGTACAGCTTCACAAGAAGCTTGATGTACACATTGTCGCTCTTCGCAGCCTGCGGTTCACCAGAGTCTCGTTAGCTCTTGGGCTGTCGGCTTGAATCCCCTCCACGCGTCCATCCATCCACCCATCCATAACCCCCAATCCCTCATCTTCTTCACTCGGTTTTGTTGAACCTTGAGGCACCAATTTGCTGCTTACGAAGGCGTGCGGGAACGTGGAGTAGAGAAGAATCGTACCTTGCGGTGGTGCGTAGGCCGTCTGTGATCAAGATCGATACTATTCAGCAGCAAGAAAAAATGTCAGCAATTTTGGCTCTCCGGGAATATAGCATCTTGAGATCTGCTCTTACCCCATGGCTCTGGCTGTAGTGTTAGTTCGTTGGCGTCGTTGGGCGGGAGGTTGTCTTCTTTGTCTTCCTAACTGCACACCTAGTTCGATCGATGTTCTCCCACAGTTCTCGCTTAATGACTGCTTGTCACAGACTAGGGCTTACAACACTGAAAACCCTAGGCTAAGTCGTCAACACCAATCCTCGCGGATCATTCATTTTATTTTATCTAAACATGTGCTATTAAAGTGCTTCATCCCTGCTGTATATGTAGCGATAATTGAACGGGCTCGACAGTTACAATGGAGTACAAATGCCGAACATTGGGATTCGACACCATATTCAACGCCCATGGAACTGTAATAGAAACCTTTCTCTAGCTAGTGGAGGAGGGCTATAAGTGATATTTCACATGGTCAAATAACAATCATCCGAAATCACTTCCTCAACACCCACCGGGGCACTTTATTCGTGCTCCTCCCATCACTTTCGGCGACAGTACCATATCCCAGCAGCTCTGAAGCTTTGGGGTTTAGCTGGTTGCATGCCGGGGCTTCCTCTAGGAGTCTGGTTCGCCAAACCTATCGACCCTACTAGTTCTTAGCAGGGGTAATCAGCGACAAGGGACAGGGTAGATACATATGGGCTTGACAGATTGTGTGGCACTATTCGGACTTCTGGGTGACTTCTAGGCATCATGGATAGTATTGCTAACCGACTGAGATATCTTGAGACTCTGTCCCAAGACGTGGACTCGGGATTAATAAGACAGTAACGAAGCGAGAGATGCTGGTTGATTGCAATAGTTCTGGGACGGTTTCAAGAATCCCTATGCAGTGTTTGATGGTTGAAGCAGCCAGATATCTAATCACGGACTGTATGGGAAGGTGTGGGGAACAATGGAAAGATAGAGGAGTATGGCCGGATATACAGGATGGAACATCACGGGGAAGAGACAGGAAGAAGGAAACAACATCTTCTCTTGACAATTTTCAGCACGGACATGCTTGCCTCAAAGGTCTAGCCCGAAGTCAAGATCAAGAGATCTATGAGACAAGATATCCTATGTCACATCACGTCCTGTGGCGGACATCACGTCTTGGGACATACAACTAGCCCTTGACAACATCCAATATCTAAAACAATTAACTAAGGTCACCTTCTCAAGGCGTATTACACCCGTCCCCTCACTCCGTCTTTTCTCTGCTCAAAATACGGTCCTTTCGCCTTCAACGGGCCTCGAACAGAAATTACCTGCAGTACCATCGTGGAAGCGAGTGATTACTGGGGGAGGACTATTGGGATGGTAGGCGATTATTGGAGGATTCAATTGGAAGACGAGTAAAATGAGCGCTATAATTGACTTTGGTGCTACACTGAATTAAGCTTCTTTGGGACGTCAAGTTGTCCATTTGCTTCAACTCAAAACCACGGCAAGGTCACATTTTACTCTACTCTCAGCTGTAACGTTTCTAGATAGGATCGTTTGCGTCTTTGCTCTATCTTCGCTCTTCACTTCATTTAAAATTGGTTAAAGTTTAGACAAGAGGCTTTCAATTGCAAGTAAAAACTCATGTCCTATGATATCCCCAAAGTTAACTTTCCACTACATAACTTAGTTGGTCTCCTGCGTTGCGGTTCTGGTCGCCAAACTTCCGCCCTTCCATGCATGCGTTGGATCGTTTTCTCTCTTCCTCTTCTCCTTCCTTTCCTTAGCCTCTCCGTACCCTCCACCTCCAGGAGTGCTGATAATGATCCTCTCCCCAGGCTTCATAGCAGCTGTATTTTTTCCTGTCCACATGTTAGCTTTGCCACAATAGCAAGTGCTGTGTTTAAACCCACCTCCCAGATTTATCGTCCTGAATCTTTCGGTATCGTCCTTAGAATCCTTTACCTTTCTTATCCATAGGTTCAAGCCACACTTTGCATGCTCTCCTCCAGCCATACCGTAGGGGTGGTATACCCGTCTTTCACTGAGGATCGACACCTGCACGGGCACGCGGAACTCTATATCCCGAACAACACCATCTCCACCCTCATATTCCCCCAGACCGCGCGATCCCTCCCTGATCGAGAACTCTCGCAAGAGAACAGGATATCTACGTTCAAATATCTCTGCATCCGTAATCCGGGTATTCGTCATGTGTGTGTGAACCCCAGATGTTCCATCCCAGTGTGGTCCCGCCCCACTGCCACCAGCAATGGTTTCGTAGTATCCAAACCCTTTTACATGACCCTTTCCTTCAACGTGGCCGCCGTATCCAAAGGTGAGGTTGTTGCAGTCTCCTTGGCTTGCGGCGCATGCCTGGAAAGCCTTAAGGACGACATCCGTGATACGCTGGCTCGTCAGGACGTTTCCTCCAACTACTGCTGCTCCCTCACAGGGACTTAGGAAGGAATCGCGGGGGATTTTAACATGTATCGGTTTTAGGCAGCCTTGGTTCAATGGGATATCTTCTGAAATGAGGCACCGTAGGCAGTAGATTATTGCAGAATATGTCACTGCCTCGGGTGCGTTCATATTTCCTGCCAAAACTGGTGAGCAACTGACGAACACATTGAACAGAGGAAACATGTTCTTACCATACATCTCTGGGCCTGTGCCCTCAAAATCGAAAATGGCTTCTCCTTTGTCGGGGTTGATTTCTACCTTCAAGCGGATAGGACTTCCGTCGTCCATGTAGTCTTCTGCCACCAGGCTGTGGCCTTCAAACCTCTTATAGACATTCTTTAACAAAGCCCTCACACTTTGCTCGGCGTTATGCTGAATGGAAACCATATAGTACTGGACTACATCCTCTCCATAATCATCAATTAGAGCTGATATTAAGTTGATTCCTCTCTGGTTGGCAGCAACTTGTGCTTTGAGGTCGTTGGTGTTGTCAGCCAGGCAACGTGTTCCACTACAGCCCGGATACTGAGCCGGCTCCTCCAGCAGTAGTTCGGTCATTCGTGCTTCGTTGAAGCGGCCCTCTGAGACTAGCTTTTCTGTCTTGATAGCGGCACCTTCTTGAAAGAGCTCGCGCGAGTTTGGCGGCATCGATCCCGGTAAAATACCACCAATATCGGCATGGTGAGCTCTGGATGCGACATAGAATATGATTCTGTTGCCACTGAAAGCTGGAGTAATTACGGTAATGTCTTTTGTTGTTAGCGTCAAGCTGGAATATGGATCTTAGGCTTACCTGGCAAATGAGTGCCACCAAACTCAGGATGATTGGAAACTAATACATCTCCGCGCTTCAATTTGCCCTTCCATATAGCCGCCTGGGTTCTGACACAAGTCGACATACTTCCAAGATGGACCGGTAAATGTGGTGCTATAAAATATCAGTAGCTGACTGCAGAGATATGGGGGTGTTGGCCTTACCGTTCGCAACCAGTCCTCCGTCGGCGTCGAACAAGGCACAGGAATAGTCCAACCTTTCCTTGACGTTCGTACTGACGCTGGTTTTCTGTAATGCTCTTCCCATCTGCTCCGCAATTGCCATGAATCTGTGCGCAAAGACGCTGAGCAGGATGGGATCCACCTTGTCCGTTCCAATCTTTTTTGGGCCTTCACCCTCCATCTCGCCAATGTCAATTACCACATGCGTATATAGTATCAAGGCTGTTGCCTCGGGTGTGATGACGATTGTTTGTGTGCCATCTGCCAAAATTGCTGGCCCCTTGATCTTATTACCAACCGCGAGGTTTTCAAGCCTGAAAACTGGCATCTTCTTTCTCCCGCCTTCAAAGTAGACATTCTTGATAGATGAACTCTTGGACAGATCCACCGTTGTGGGTTTGAGCTCTTTCAGCTGCTGGTCGACCGTTTTCTCCATCTCTAAGTTGCTCTTTCCAATACCTCTCACTCGGATATCATCTATGAGTATGTCTCTATCTGGAAGCGTAAACCCAAACTCCTGCTCGTGCTGTCGTACAAATGCCTTCCCAAATGCGCTCTTCTCATTCTCAAATTCATCCTTTTCGGGCTTGACAATCATCAACGCAGATTCTGTGCCACGGTATCTCATGTTTAGGTATTCCTCGAAGGCAATATCTTCCGGAGAGAAACCTTGATCTTGAAGCACTGCGATGGCCTTCTCTTTCAGTTTGTCGAGCCGTTCTGCTAGTCGACCCTTTTCCTCGTCGCTGAACACCGCAGAGCTCGGTTCCTGAACTTCGTGAACAACATCTGCTAGCGCCATTCCATACGCAGAAAGCACAGACGAATATTTATGGACCAGAATCTGACTGATCCCAAGACTTTCCGCAATAGCAACGGCATGCTGCCCCCCTGCACCTCCAAAAGTCGCCAATCTGTGTTGGCTAGTATCGTATCCCTTGGCCTCTGTCAGACTCCGAATCGGCCGTGTCATAGTTTCGTTGGCGATTTGAATGAAGCCGTACGCAACCTCTTCTGCGCTCATGTCCTTCCCGAGATCATCGTTGATCTGATCTGTAAGCTCTTCGAAAAGCTTTTTGCTGGCCTCTTCGTCCAGTCCTTCGTCTTCATTCTTACCAAAGATTTTTGGGAAGAATTCTGGTAATAACCTTCCAAGGAACAGATTTGCATCTGTTACAGTCAAAGGACCGCCCTTGCGGTAGCAAGCAGGACCAGGATGCGCGCCAGCAGATTCGGGGCCAACCACGAATAAACCGTTCCTCCAAAACAGCCTTGATCCACCACCAGCAGCCACCGTGTTTATGTCAAGCTGCGGACTTTGGATAGTGACACCGGCCGTGGTTGTCTCGAAGACATGCTCATATCGTCCAGAACCATACCGAGAGACGTCCGTACTTGTTCCACCCATATCAAAGCCAATAACTGGGGTTTTAGTTTCTGGATCGTAAGATGTCAATGCGTATCCAACCACACCGCCTGCAGGGCCGGATAGAATTGCTCGTAGACCGCTGAATTTTGAGACATCGACAAGACCTCCATCACTCTGCATGAATTCGCACCTTGCGCCCTTTTGCCCTTCCTCGTGTTTTGCGCTCTCCGCTCCGAGACCGCCTGAAAACCCTTTCGAAAACCCGTCGATGTATCGTCGAATCTCGGGGGTGAGATATGCATCCGCAGTAGCACTCGTTGCTCGGGGGACAAGCTTGATCATCGGCATCAGCTCCGAGGACAATGAGATATGCGTGAATCCGATGTCCCTGGCGATATTTCCAACTAAGTCCTCATGGTTCGGATATGTGTATGAATGCATAAGGCACACTGCTATAGAACGGTACCCTTCCTCATACAGCTTCTGTAGGTCATCCCGTATCCTGGCCTCATCCGGTCTTTGTAGAATGCGTACTGCCTCTCCGGAGAGACCGCGAACCAAATTGGGATCATTGGCTTTGGAAATATCCGTTGTCTTTCGTTCCGGATGTTCTGCATAATCCTCCAACGTCACTCGTTCATCAATTTCCAAAACTGTCTGGTAGAGGACGTCGGGCTTGTGTATGGCAAGATCAAAAATCTTGGGCCGTGATTGGTTGCCTAAATAGGCGTTAACAAAAATCCACCTGTAAATGCAGATCCAGACTATACCAATCACTAGACAATCTTTGAAACCTTTCGTCGCAACTAGAGCACACCTCTCGCCTTTCCTTTCCAATAAAGCATTCGTAGCTACTGTAGTACCCATTCGTATCGATTCTGCAAATGCATAAGCTATTATCCGGACAGATCTTAGCCACAGTCACTACCAACCGATGTCAGATGTGTCCAACGTCTGACCGCGTGGAATATCCTGTCCAGTGAATTTCTCCAACAATCGCCGAATACCTTCAAGCGGCGCGTCGTTATAGTTTTGAGGATCGACGGAGAGTAATTTAATAATGACATCGTCTTCGAGCTTCCCACTACCTGGATTACCAACACAATCCGTGAATGTGCCTCCTCGCTAAAGTAAAATCTCAATATGTCAGCATTTGTCAAAAATGAAGATAACGGAAAAACCAACGTCAATTGCAATTCTGATTCCGGGCATTATTTTTGGTCGAGAGGAAATGCGAGCTTAAAGTCAGATAAGCCGACGGTATCTATGAAGCATGTACTATGTAGAATAAAGGACGATCCGTCGGGGAGGCTCAGTCTGGAGCTGGTCTTGGAGATATACTTATGTACCCAAGCTTAATGACGTAAAGCCCTACTTTGTTTTGTTTCCTTCAGCTGTGCGCTAAATTGTGTAGTACGGCGGGAGTGCAACTCCGCCGCCGCAGGTACAATATCCGGGGTTCGGACAGCAACTCCTTCCCCTGTTGCGGAAGTCCGATTCCTCGAATAATAAACCCACAAGTATCCTCCAATGGAAGTCACCATTGAATTTCCTTAGTCTACAGTCATGTAGCAAAAGTCTTGGTGACGGAGCTGCAACCGAGCACCCCACCAAAATGAAAATCTGCGATTGCACAACAACCACACAATAGAGAGAGCTGTAATTAACCAAATAGGACCTTTAGGTGATGGAGAAAATGATTGTATGAAAGTTAAAAAAAATTGTGGTGTTGTGCAGTGTGCATATTAAATCACAATTATTTATTGGGGCTCTAAAATGTACCCATATTCAGAGAACAAACACCACAACCACAACCTCCACAAAATGAAATAATCCCTAACCATTTCATATGTTGAATATAACATATCAGAAAGTCCTGTAAAAAAAGGAGAAAAATTTCGAATAAGTTTGGGTGGAGATATTACCCCATATTTACAGAACTCACTTTAAATACTAAAACTTCACCAAAATTACAGCTATAAGTCACTATACAAAGTAGGAGCACATTTCTCCACCACCACAATTGCAAACAATTTTATACTGTATATTTAGACTGTCACACATTGGAACTTTCATGTGGACAAAGGGAGTATTATATTTCTTGATTATTGTTGTGTGGTTGCAGTATTTATAAAAAAGGGTTGTAATTGTTTCTATACAAAAAGGTGACTATACAGTAAAGCAGAATGTCAATATATTTTAACCTGTATACCATCATTTTCTCTATTATTTAAAGGGTCTAATTAGTCAATTACAGCTGTTTAGATTATGTGGGTTATATGCAATAGCTATTTTGCATTTTGATAGGGTGGCTCAATCACTGTTATCATAAAAATAATTGCTATCTGGCTGTGCATCCGGAAAAGCTTTGGTGCAACTGTAACAGAGATAAGAAATCCCTGTTACCACTGTGTTACGGTTGCTTACTATAGATTATGACTGTGTACTATATGGTTTGGCAATTAGAGAAGTGTTATGGGAATGCTAGTATGTGAATATTACTGTGTGTAATATCAAATTACAGAATAAAGCAAATTTCTCATACTGTATGAATTCTATCAACGCCCTTTTTCCAATTGTCATCTCCACTACAATCACCATCACCGCCATCACCATCACCACATTTACTATCACCACTATCACCATCACCACCATTGCGTATTTTACTCTTCAATTATTCCTTTAAGAGCTGTATGTGACACACCCCAGCCAACTTTCAGTGAAGCCAGATCCGCTGCTGCATTGGAAGCCAGATCTACTGTGACAAGCAAAGTCAAATCCACTCTTCTCAACTTCATTTCATCAAATGCAGATCCACTGTTCCCAGTGAAGCTGAATCCTTTCATACCAGCAAGCCCAGATCCACCCCTACCAACGAAGCCAGATCCGCTGCTACCAGCTTGCTCTAGTGGAGCTAGAGGTTCAGTGAGATAAGAGTGAACATATCCGAGCGGTGAAACCAAGCATGTCAGAGTTGTGAGTGTGAAGTCAGATCCAAATCTTCTGGCCAGCCGATAGTGAATCCAGATTCTCGGCTACCAGCGAAGCCATATCCATCGCTACCAGTTGGCTCTCAGCGAAGCCAGATCCACTGCTACCAGCGAAGTCAGTTTCACCCCTACTAGCGAAGCCAGATTCACCCCTACCAGCAAAGCCTAGTATTAGCAACGGTTCCAGGTTACCTGGCGGTAGTCAGAGTTGGAATTGGAATAATGGCCGTGGTTTGGGCATGGAACCTGCAAGAAACTGAACGGTCCAATGATGAGTAGTTCCAAACCCGAACCGCACCTAAAACTGCGGTTATTTTGGCTGGGTTTTGCCTATAGCAGAGCATCATTTTTGCGAACTCAGAACTTTGGCTCCAATTGTGTTTTTGAGTTCTGATTGTATCACAAAGTATTCTATATGTAACATATGCAGTTTTGGGTGCTTCTTCACCTCCCGGTCTCCGATTTGCAATCCAAGAAATATTCGTTGAGTCGCTTGGAAATAATGCTGAAATTCGAGTTTTTTTGGCAGTGACTCGACAAATATTGATTGGATTGCAAATTGGAGAACTGGAGGTAGAAGAGTATCCAAAACTGGATAATTTATGTATATATCATATTGTGATACAATCAGAACTAAAATACTTAATCGGAGTGATATATTTGGGGGTGGAATTGGCCAAAAAAACAACCGTTTAGGGGTGGTTTGGTTTTTTGATTAGTCAAAACCCATTGCAACAATTCCAATTTAGTTCCAACCCGGAACTGGAACCGAACCTGGAATTTGAAACCCTTGCTAACACTAGTGAATCCAGATCCATTGTTACCAGCTTGCTCCCAGTGAAGCCAGATTGCCAGAGAAATAAGACTGTGCATTCAACCGCTACCAGCTTGCTCCCAGCGAAGCCAGATCCAAAGCATCTTGCCTGCTCATAGTGAATCGAGATTCTCTGCTACCAGCAAAGACATATCCACCACTACCAGATTTCTCCCAGTGAAGCCAGATCCACTGCAAACAGCGAAGGCACTTTCACCCCTACAAGCGAAGCCAGATCCACCTAGTTTTAGCAATGGGTCCGGGTAATCTGCCAGTGGTTTGGGTTTAGACCGGAAAAACAGGTCAGTTCGGTTCCAGACATGTCCAAAAACACAACCCGCTGCCTCTTGGTGGGCCAAACCCAGACCCATACCTGTCAACCCGTGGGTTTTGCTGGGTTTGGCTAGATCTGTCAGTTCCAATCTCCGGTTCTGCGTTTCCAGTTTCACTATTTGTTGTTGCATTCAGATATGCTACTGTCAATCGCAATATATTGACTGTGGTACATCACACTCTTTTTGAGATGTATTGGCCGCCTTGATGATCGAAACACACCAAGAGATGTACTCTACCCCATCCTGAAAATGAGCGTCAACGGAGTGTCAACGATTGTTGGTCGTGTATTTTGGGTCATCTGGGAGGCAATAGGTTGCAGACAGTCATAAACCAAGTATTGGCCGCCTTTTTAGGCAAAAGTGAAAGCAAAATGCTCCCTGCCCCATCTTGAAAATGACCGTCTACGGAGTGTCAATGATTGTTGGCCTTGCATCATGGTTAATCACAACAGGATGTGGCCGTTATTGTTTATATACATCATTTTGACTGTTTGTGCACTCTAAAAGGCTCAAGAACACTTGGTAGTAGCTCTGTAAATGAAATAAGTTGTTACTGTCCTGGAGGCTGGCCTGGGAATATCCTGTGCTTATCTGTCTATAAATGCTGCCATGGCCTTGGTTATGGATCCATGCGATTAAGTGCCACTCATATTACCGAAGATGCAGGACTGAAAATCGTTGATGCTCCGTTGATGCGCATGTTCAGGATGGGGCAGGGAGGGTATCGCCATTTGTTATTCCTGTAAAGGCGGCCAATAATACCTTTATGACTGTCTGCAACCTATCACCTGTCAGATTACCCAGGATGCAAGACCAAAAATCGTTGATGCTCTGTTGACGCTTATTTTCAGGGTGGGGTAGGGAGCGTGTTACAACAATTTTTGCATGGAAAGGCAGCCAATACTTCGATTATGTATAACCACAGCCAAATTAATTTTCAATTACCTGACTTACAAGACATAAAATTGTTGACGCTCCGTTGATGCTCATTTTACCACAGGCATATCCGCAATATGCAATAATTTGACTAGGCATAGTATATCGTGCACATTTTTTTGGCAGCCATTCTAGCATTTTGATTTACTTTCTCCTTGATGTAATAGCAGTCATGATTAGGTTCTCGGCAATGGCACGAGATGTGTCCAGGGCCAGGTAAATGCAACCTTATATAGACGACTCGCAATCTCTCTGAGATCGCTAGCGATAATCTTACCTATCAACTACTCTATTATATTACCACATCCACGCCTGCAACCGTATCTTCTCATATACTCTCATATGCAGCCATATATGGATATACGGCCTTACACTTGATCACTACATTGTTCTTTAATAATACATACAAATATATCCTTTAAAATATACTTTACAGTGTCCGCTGATTGTAGATAAAATACACTCAACAATCCTATTCCTTTCGATCAATGCTCGTCCTGACTGTCAGGTTTGCTCAATAGGCTGCTCTCATCTGCACAATGGACGTTAGCTGCATTACCACTCAGCAAATAGTGTACTAACCAGTGGATGTTCCTTCATCAGTCAGCATATCTGGATTATAATCTGTATCGTGCTGGCTATCCTGTGTTACGGGGGTGCTTTCACCTAAGTAACTTTACCTACTTATATCCGAAGATACTTATAACTAGATACTAGGTACACGGCCGTAGACCCTATTAAATTCCTTAAGCGTATTCCCAGACAAATTGTATTGGTAGTCTGTAAAGATCGTATACGCAACAAGGACAAATATGTATCGTCCAATTGGAAGCTATCAACCGGATAGCCACTAGATCGTATCGTGGTGTAAAACAGAACTGACAGTACATATAAGCTTGTATAGTTAACCTATATTTTTTTTGACCTCTTAATTCTTTCCTTGATAAATCTGGCGTTCAGATACTATTGGCAATATAATGTCTACGCGTAATCTCCCTAATTCGTAACTCTTAACTTCTGCCAGCTAAGTATGCAGAAAGCGTATCCTTGGAAATGGCTTGTAGTCGATTCCTCTGTTTCTTAGTTA
>Ga0307515_10001471_pt1 | contig 52945 bp, 67 predicted proteins | sample 17_EM_MG_FD_194513 | JGI IMG/M metagenome (GOLD analysis project Ga0307515, IMG submission 194513) | Populus trichocarpa ectomycorrhiza microbial communities from riparian zone in the Pacific Northwest, United States - 17_EM | ecosystem: Host-associated > Plants > Roots > Unclassified | place...
ACCAAATCGGAAGAGGCCGAGACCAGTCCGATTGGTGGCGCTTAGCTGAGTGTCATTGTCGTGGTTGCACTGCCCATCGGTGTGAGGGATGAAACTCAGCCGCAATCCCTGTTAGTTCTTTCCATCGGACAGACTGGACTGCCAAGCCCCACGTGGCAATGGGGAACGCCTTTGAGAGTCTACACAATCGACTAAAAAAAGCATCGTATTGCAACAGTGGGGGATTGGGCGGGGAGACGGGGACGGACATCGAGGCACACGCTGACTGTGCACGTGCAACATTCAATTTCAACCTACGTAGCATGGGAAACCTTTTCGCCGAGACGTATCAAAGTCCCGCGAAAACCGGTGTTGACCTCTTTTTTATCCCAAAATTTCTCAAGCGCCCTAGAGCAGTGCCAAGGATCGGGTACAGCTCGTCATTTAGCAGACCGGCGGTAGCTGGTGATCGCCAATCGTTGACTCAAAACAACCTGTATCGGTTCTATCTAGCCAGCTACGAAAACAAAGGCATGGTGGGCACGCCACCCTCGTGTGTAACGCACAGAGGATCTGTGAGACCCCGCAATCGATAGCGCCTAATCATCCGCGATCTACGGCCCTGTCCTGGAATCAATCCATCATTACATTATCTCAACTTACGCAGCAGTACGCGGACGTACTTGTTGAGTGTCCCAACCCCGCTGCCACCAATGCGCCCCCGCCCTCTCCCACGAGGCTGTCGAATAGGCCCAGGTCCGACATATCCACGCCCCCGTCCTCCGCTCACCTCCGTTCTATCCCCAATAGGTCGCCGCCGTCCATTCGTCTGTCCAGAACTCGATCCAGGAACTGCCTCACCCAACCGGTGCGGTACGTGATCTAACCCTTCGTCGTGTTGGTGGTGGTAGTAGTGCCCGCGCGGCTGTTGGGGTTGCTTGGAAACTGAAGCCCGTGGCTTCTCAGTCTCTCCTTCCTTCTTCTCCTTTGGCGGTTTCGGTGGAGGTGGTGGCCCAGGGTCGTAGTCAGGGTTGATCGGATGCCACGCACGCCCGAATGGATCGCATAGGGACCCCCTGTTTACACCGAAAGAATAGCAAGTCTCTCCGGGTGGATTACCCATTGTGCCAGCCATCTTGATCAAACGCGAGTAAATGGTATACCCGGAATGTCCATCGTTCGCAGCGTCTAAGCCATGAAACACATTCGTCACCGCGCAACGCCGTACCTGTGTATAGCACTCACATTCCTGTTGCTTGAAAGAAAGCTGGGCCTCCCAGTTACTGCGCGTTATCTTGCCTTTGCCAAGCGCAAGGAATTCGTAGGTGGCAACCAGGTTTGCCAGTCCAATGGGGTTGGTATACTTCCCCTTCCATCTTGAGTCTACCGAACGGGCCAACAAAGAAAGGTCAATGCAGCTTTTCATCGAGACACCACAGTCCCTGTAGACCTTCTTTGCGTCACCTTGAGACAAAGTGCAAGATGTTCATTAGTCAATCATGGTCAAGGTTACGTGCAATGTCAAAGCCGACGGTACCCACCCTGTATCCCGACGCCCGCCTTCGTATATGTCGCACTCTCAAGGATAGCTCGAAGGCTCTCTGGAAATCCTGCGCCGTATCTGGTTCAGTCCTTGCAAACGGTCATATAGATGATTGTTAGAATTTACTCTTCATCGCGCTAACTTGCAGCAAATATATAACCTCGTTATTGGCCAGTTGGATAAGAGCAACCTTGTTCTCAGGTTGCCCCTTCAGGAACACTGGTTTCCATTCGACATCGAAACCAAATTCGCAGGGCTCCAGAACCGCGAGGAGCTCGTCTGCCCTGTCGCAGTCCGTTATATATTCGAAACTGATTTGTGGCTGGAAGGTCCGCCACGAATAGGGTATTGTTGGTTCTGGCCGCTTTGGCTCTTGCGCTGGCGCAGACTTCTCGTCTCTTTGAGTAAGTTTGTCCGAGGCCGCTGTCACTTCCCCCGCTTCGGAGTTAGACGTGGATGTGGACGGCTCAGCCATCCTTTGTGGTGATAGACGGGTGGCGCTGTCGTTGAACTGGATAGAATCATTCCAAATACGACCCATTCCTAAATTTCCCATCACGTGAGCCATTACACTGCGTCTGACGGAGTCCGCCATCTCTCCTCTGGATACATGTAAAACATCTCCTACTATGCCTAAATCCAGCGGAAAGTACTACGCGGTGAAGGTCGGCAGAGGCGGCCCGAAGATCTACAACACATGGGACGAGGTACGCTGGCGATTCTTTGGCCGTACCTTCGCACAGTGACCAATCGTGTTGCATCAGTGCCTTGCGCAGGTGATTGTCGTGTCAGAACACATGCGGAAAATATGAGTGATGATACCGCTTGAAAGGTCAACAGGTATCCCGGTAACAAGTACAAGTCCTTTCGCAATCTAGCAGAAGCGCAAGAATGGATAAAGCCCCCCAGTCCCAGTATGCCGAGCCCTCAAGGCCTCACACCTGAGTCAAATGCTTAACGGATCTCCTAGCACCGATATTACCCCCTAGTTCTATTGACACAACTGTCCCCACTGCTTCGGGAACCCCTGTATCTAGCAAACCGTCATCTAGCCGGGCCGAGGAACCACCGGTGACCGTGGAGTCAGGGGTTACACTATCGCCGGAACAAACGTACGTCCTGAATATGGTCAAGTCCAGAGGGAATGTGTTCTTCACAGGCTCGGCTGGTATGTCCCACGATAATACCGGATTCATTCAATTCTCATGTCGCAGGAACGGGGAAGTCCGTATTGTTGAGGCAGATCATAGGCTGGGCTCGTGGACGTCACGATATCAATGTAGCAGTCACTGCTTCGACCGGTATGGCTGCTGTGAATATCGGTGGTGTCACGCTGCACTCCTGGGCCGGTATCGGGCTCGGTAATGGGGAAGTGAACCAGTATGTGGATCCAATCAAATTTGGGTCCGGACACTGGTCGAAGGTTCGCGACCGCTGGAGGGGTGTAAAAACCCTCATAATCGACGAAAGTAATGTGCAATTTTGATGGTTCAAGTGCGCCTGTTGATAACATGGACAGTATCTATGATCGACGCCGTTCTATTTGACAAACTCGTACGTATTCGCCTCGTCAACGTTTCTTCCTGCACGCTCAACGCTTCCCGTTAGGAATGCATAGCACGCGGAGTCAGAGAAAACGACTACCCGTTCGGTGGGATTCAAGTCAGTCGTCCTCATCTTCATCGAACTGAGGGCAACGAGCTCATGGACTTGAAGCTCGTGCTCTCTGGAGACTTTTTCCAACTTCCGCCAGTTGATCTTAACTCCAAGAATGTGCGATTTGCTTTCCAAGCGCAGTCGTGGAACGCATGCATTGATTCCGTCACGACGTTGACCCGCGTGTTCCGCCAGAAAGAACAATGTACGCTTTACAACCTCCCTGACGACCAACGGATATTCACCTGTTATTTTAGCATTTGTGGACCTACTTAATGAAATGCGGTTCGGCAAACTGAGTGAACAAAGCAAATCCCGTTTGGCGGCGCTGTCAAGACAAGTCGAATATCCAGACTTGGTGGAACCAACAGAATTGTAGGTCCCGGCAACGTTCTCGGGAGACGCCCTCCCGATTATTAGTTTCGCAGGTTCCCCACAAAGAGGGAAGTTCTGTTCGCGAATGAGAGCAGGTTGGCCAAACTGAGTGGCCCGGCGCACACTTTTCGGTCTACTGATCACGCCGGGGAAGACGACAAGAATCAATCCGTCACTCCCCAGCAAGCTAAGGCGCAATTGGACAGATGCGTGCTGGCACCTGAAGCCATGACATTGAAGGTAGGGAGCCCAACTCTCCTTGGTACCTTCGCGAACAGTCCCACATCACCAACTTCAGGTCGGTGCACAGGTGATGTTGATCAAGGTGCGGAAGTACACCCTATATGTAAAATTGATTCTTAAAGTCTGATAGAACGCCGAGCAAGGAGTGCTCGTTAATGGATCAGTGGGAAAGATCACCGATTTTCTCACTTGCTACGAGGTGAAGGAGATACACCACATTCAGGTGGCTTTATCCCCAAGGGACAAGGAGACAAACCCGAGAAACGGAGAGGTACGGATAGCGGGTCGCTTATGGGCCGACCAAACCAGGTGGCCGGTTGTTGAATTCCCGGGTGGTCGCCAGAGGCTTATACCCCCGCACGAGTTCTCGATCGAAAATGTCAACGGGATGATGCAAGCCCTTCGATTGCAAGTACCATTGATATTGGCTTGGGCGATCAGCATCCACAAATCTCAAGGGCAGACCCTGCAGAGGGTCCGGGTCAACCTTGGAAGGATCTTTGAGAAGGGGCAGGGTCAGTGACCTCGCCCATTTTTGGGCAGTTCGCACTAACCCACAATCCCACAGCATACGTTGCCCTCTCTCGAGCCACGTCATTAAAAACATTACAGGTCTTGGGTTTCGATCCATCTAGGTAGGCTCGCTCAAAGAACCGGTTTCTTCCCCTGGTTTATGTCGTTTCTAGGGTGATGGTCCATGAAACAGTTCTAAATTGGCACGAACAAAATGTCGAGCAGGATAGGAAGGCGCGGGCTTTCGCCGAAGAAATGGATAATGAACAGGCGGTTGCAGGCTGCATCTACGTAGACTCTGACTGAGAGTAGGATCAGTGATCCTTTGGCTAACCACGATTTTGACTCGGAGTCGGACCCTGCTGTGATCAATGAGCGCGTTCGGGCACGTGATGCGAATTTGAATCCTCAACACAACCCATGCACCTGTCCCAACTTCGTTCCATATACTACGCGGTCAAGGATGGTCGCGACGGAAAAACGGTGTGCACGTCTTGGGAAGATGTACGCGCTATTTTAATCGAGACCAACGAGCTGTCCTACTGACGCGCCACCACCGGTCACTTCCAGTTTCAGGTTCAGGTGGGGACAAAGGTGTAGATTCCGCTCAGGATTTGATCCGAGTCAGTTTCCTGTAACAGGCGAGGGACCGCCCCAATGCGACCTTTAAATCCTTTCGTTCTATAACTCTCGCCCAGCAATGGCTACGCGCCCCTGAGCCCGGTGAGTTTCGCGATCTCGACCCCTCCCACCGATGATTCATTCCTGAACGCGTTTGATAGGCCCAAGTACGCAACAACTTCCCTCGCAGCTCCATCCTGCACAACTCCCGACACCGTCCCCTACTCAATCGTCCGACGCGACCACGTTTTCTCAGACGAGCGTCGTTGAAGAACCATTAGAGCCACCACCAATGCAACTCTCTCCTGAACAGGAGCTGGTTTTGACCAAAGTCGCGCGGGGAGAGAACGTCTTCTTCACTGGACCAGCAGGTGAGTTTGGGTATGGCAATCGTTTATTTCTGATCTCGCTCAAGAGCAATGCACAAGGTACTGGTAAATCAGTGTTGATTAGGGAGATTATTCGGTGGGCCGTGCATGCCCATCGTGTCATTTCTGTGACGGCATCGACTGGGATGGCGGCGGTAAACATCAATGGCACGACTCTCCATTCTTGGGCTGGGTGCGGTCTTTGTAAGAGGTCACCTTCCGTTTATATCGGGCAGATCCAGAGAGGAGAAAATGCTGCTGAGCGTTGGACGCGTACTAAGATACTCCTGATTGACGAGAGTTAGTGCCAAATCCCGTGTCGTTCTTCGTGTTGGTTGACTGGCCACAAGTATCTATGATCGATGCCACGTTCTTCGACAAACTCGTGAGTATTTACACTAGTGTGCTATAACGCCTTGTGCTCATCCTTGAATCAAAGGAACTCATTGCTCGACAAGTTCGGGAGGACGAAAGACCTTTTGGAGGGATACAGGTAATCTTCTGGTAGTTGAGTTTTCACCCTTCCGTTGAACATTTTCCGCAAAGCTTGTCGTTTGCGGAGACTTTTTCCAGTTACCTCCCGTCCAGGAAAAAAACTCGCGCGTCCATTTTGCCTTTCAGGCACGCTCATGGTCTCGGTGTTTTGGGTCTCCCGTCGCCCTTCACCGAGTCTTCCGTCAAGATAACCAAGGTAAGGAAGATAGCATCCAACCCTCGCGTCACTGACTCGCCTGCAGAGTTTGTCGACATGCTTAACTCTATGCGAAGGGGCATTGTAACTCCAGAAATAACAGAACGAATGAACCAGCTGTCGAGAGATGTCGTTTACTCTGATGGCATCGAACCAACGGATCTGTAGGTCCATGCATCTTCTCAGTTAGGGTATGTGCTGAAACTAGTTGAGGTTTCCAACGAAGGTGGAGGTTGCTGCAGAGAACCAGCGGCGGATGAACAGGCTCACAGGCTATACAAGGACGTACAAATCCCATGACACAGCTGGTATCAATGACAGGGGGGAGCCGGTGGACATCAGGGTCGCGATAAAACTGCTCAACAAGGATATTGCCCCAGAGGTCATCAAGCTGAAGGTGAGACAAGCCCACGCCTATGGGGCAACTATCCACCAATCTCCTTCTCCCCAGGTCGGCTGTCAGGTCATGCTCATCAAGGTAGCTGTTCCTCTTGTCACCAACTGAACAAAGACTGATGCAAGGAAAACTCTAGAATCTCGTTCAAGGAGAGTTGGTCAACGGGTCCATCGGCCAAATTGTCGACTTCTTGACTGCACGTGAAGCCATCAACGGAAACACGACCATAGGGTTTATAGACCCTGACAACGAAATGCGGGCCGACGCGGAAAGAGGACACAATCGAGAACCAGACATTCCTCGGCATATATTGGATAGCTTGCATCTCTGGCCAGTCGTTCACTGGGACAGCGGCCGGGAGATGATGATGGTCCCCGTAGAATTCACGATTGAGAACGTACACGGGGAAGTAGAAGCCACAAGGGGACAGGTGACCGACTTTTCTACGGTGATCGTCATATACGTCTGAATTGGAAGTGTTGTCAAGGTACCACTCATCTTAGCATGGGCCATAAGCATCCACAAGTCGCAAGGTCAAACGCTGCAGCGCGTACGGATTGACCTCGCCCGGACATTTGAGAAGGGCCAGGCGTATGTCGGGCTCTCTCGAGCAACATCTCTTGATACGCTCCAGGTTCTTAATTTCGATCCATCAAGGTACGCCGATTCCTGCGTCATCCTTGGGGTGACTTGTCTGACGTTTGTCTACATATACATAGAGTGATCGCGCACCCGATTGTTGTAGGATGGGACGAGGAGAATCTCCATCAAGAACAACAGCGACAGGAGTTTGAAAATGAGATGGATGCGGAAGAAGCCATCCATTCCTACTTTCAAGGTGTCAGTTAACAGAGTTTACCGACATTAACCTCCAGGTACAGATATCCGACATCTCCACATCGTATCTCATATTGTAGTTATATCATCCCCTTACAGCCTTTGTTTACCTGGATCATATAAAGTACTATCTTGTATACATGGTCAGCGAGTACGTTCCCGATGCACACATGTCACCAAATACCCACGTACCAAAGGTCACAAAAAAAAGTTCAAGACTGCACTGGAGATGGAAAAACGAAAACCAAGAGGGAAAAACATATATACCTGTAGGGCGAGTAGGAAAGTCGAACGAAAACCGTAGTGACTTGCATACGAATGTACATACACAAACAGAAGAGGGGCCAATTGGCCTATTGCAATTGAGAAGGTGGGAGATCCTGTGACTCGCGTCTGCCTTGCGGAATCTCGTCCGGCTGACGGAGGGAGTAGACAGGGGATGTTTGGCTCTGTTCTTGAACTTGAGCACCTTTGATAGGTACCTGAGATTGGGTTCGCAACTGCACAGGCGATTGAAGCTCTCGTTGAGTGAGGGGCTCAGACGTGGCCGATTGTGGAGTTGGTGCCGTCGGCGCATCAGGTGTGATGGGGCTCGCGTGGTCTGTCGAGTGACCATCGTCCACCTTTGAGCTCGAAAATGATTCGAAGGGGCCAGCGATCGAGTCAAAGCCCCCAGCCGCCGATCTTTCAATCGTTGGTAAGGGAGGTGCAAGTTGTTCCTTCGGTTGGGGCTGTTCCTGGACCTGGGCCTGATCTAACGCTTGTCGCTGGTGAGACAAAGCAATTTGCTGTTGCTGCTGTAGCGTGAAAGTAGACTGAGGAAGAGCAGAGGACGGGGGCGGGGGTGGAATATGTGGGGCCTTGAACGAGGATGGCGGAGGGGTCGGTGGAGGGTCGCTCAACGGAGGGGATGTTGGAGCGGGCCCGGTCCGGTCTCCCTCACCAATCTCTTGATGCGAAAAGTCTAGCCCCGTCGTCCCTCTCAAACTTTGGATAGGTGTCAGAGCGCCCTGCCTACCAGGGCGAAGGGGTAACGGCGGCGCCGAGATGAACGTGGTTGGACTGGTCTCTGCCTCAGTCCGGGTGGAAGACGTGTTGGAGAGCCCGTTCGTGCTACCGCTATTCCCTCGTGATGACGGATGGATGCTTGCAGGTGGTCGAGGGGTAAATTGTGGAGTAAAGTCGTCGCTGGTCGATGATTGCGGGATCGGGGTCTGCGAAAGCAGCGTGTTGATTTGCTGCTGAGGACCAAATTCTGAGACCTTAGTATGGGCCGATCCATAGGGAAACGGAGGCGAGGTCTCTCCAAGAGGAGCGGGGGGAAGCGGGGGAGATGACGCGTAAGATGTCAGATTACTTTGGTCATCGAACAGCGTTAGGGAATGGGTGATCAAGACTTCCATGAAGGTATCCTATACCGGGAGGTCAAACTTCAGCGCCTGGAGAAGTCTCACACAAGAACCAACTCACATTATGACCCTGGAGGCTCAACAAATCACCGACCTTAGGCTCGTCATCATTGCCGAAAATACCGAACACGATTGCAAGGTTCCTGGTATCCATCTTGTTCCTCTCGCGGTGCGATGCGACGCGGTTGAGGTGCAATAGGACGGCCTTCAGTGTATATCTGTGGATGGGTGGGAGACGCCGAATCTTCGCGCGAACAAGTTGGAAATCTGAAGTGAAGTGTTTCTCTGTAAGGGGACGTTAGTTAGAGGCAGATCCGCGACTGATGTAGTAAATTCTAACCAAAATCGATAGTGTGCTGAATTCTGTCTTCCGAGGAGAACTTGAACAATGGTTCAGGAAGCTCTCGTAGGTACATCTGAACCTATGTTAAAAAACCGAGGTTAGGTATAAAAACTGCAAGCGAACCTTGAGTAACGAAGAGATGACATATATGTCATCGGTGGGGTTGAAACGGAACGCCTCTTCGTTCCTCTCGATCCTGTGTCTGAGCTGTAAGGGATGAGTACAACCTTTTAAATGCTCAACTCTACCCGAACTTACTTCGTTAACAGAGGCAACTCTGCCGGGCACCTGGCCTCCTGGTAAGGACAGGGGTGAAAGAGACAACATTGAGGGAGGTACTGACCCGATAGACACCCTCGGCGTCGAGACCCCTCTTATCGACCTCCTCGATGCAGATCCTGACGATCTTTGGTATTTCGCCCTCTGGCAGGTCCCTTGAGGTTGCGTAATCTTGGAGACTGAAACCAAAGATCAAGTCCTTACACTCTCCCACATAGAAGTTGTGATAAAGGATGGGTGTGGGAATCGACGATGCGAGGGATTGCCCGATGTATGTGTGTACCCCTTTCATGTCTTGTCCAGTGGATACTTTCTCGACTTGTTGGGCGCCGTGGCTAGCGAGTTGCAGGTTAGTCGAGAACAAGGCGCTGTGGAATGTTTGATCAGACGTGAAAGCTCGAGACGGTAGTTTTCACCCACGCCAGATTATCTGCATATCTACCCAGCACTTTCTTAATCGTCTCCGAGGATTCACCAATAAAGGTTTCCAAGCTCTTGTAGGAGGTTAGATCGAATATTTGCGCTCCGCTCGCTAATGGACACCTACGTTATACCCTGCTTGCACCGTCTTCTCTCGGTTTAGCCGGAGGGTTTCGCACCAATGTACAGCATTTCGATATTGAACATCTGTCAGAAATGAGATGGCCGCGTGTGGAAGAGGGAAGGCTCCTCTTGCCTATTTCGTCCGCTTCACGCTTCGCCCGAACCGAGCGGAGAGGGTCCTTATCCAAACCGCCCCTGAGGACCTCCTTCGCACTTCCCTTGTCCAAAAGTGTTATGAGGTGATTCAGCTGTTTCTTGCCTAAGTGATGCGTTAGGCGCTATCAAGGGGTGAATGAGATGAAACTGACCCTGAGAGGCAATATCCGAGAGTGTGGTTGAAGGGGGGGATCTCGAGCGGGTTGTAGTTGTGCTTATCGAGGCACGACGCTCAAGTGGCCTCAGAGGCTGTGGTGAGGTGACGACTGGCTTCGCTGCGGAATCACGGTAATGTTGACCCTGAGCTTCGGTGTGGCGGAGGTCAGATTTTGCATGAGATGCTGCCGAGAGGGCGACCGATTTGTGCTCCTGGAAGTTGGTTGATGGTGAGCGAACCAACACACGAGAGCAAAGACACGCGAAGCTTTCACCTCCACGTCTTGACATTTCTTAAGGTAAGCACGCTTGAGCTTCGGCAACACGTTTTCGGCGTAATCGTTGTGAGCTTGGATCGATTCTCTCATGTGGTTTCGGATCCGCTTGCGAATCCGATCTTGGGTCTCCTGGGCGGCACCGGTCGGGTTTCCCGAATAGGGGTGTAGGTTGGGGAAGAAAGACTGACCTTGAAGGAAATGAGAGGATTGATGACCTCGTGAGTCATGGAATCCAGGAAAGCCCGACGGGTTTGGGCTTCCCTCTCGACATTGTCTCTGACCTCCGACCAGGCAGATCTCAACGTTGTGGTCTCGAGACGGGCATCAAAGAAGTTATCCACGTTGGTGGTCTTACGGTGGAGCTCGACAAGTGATTCATAACTGTGGGGGGTGATCAGCGGGGAACAAAGGGGGAGGGCGGAGATCGGATAAACTGACTAGTCTTCTTCAATCTTCTTCCTATGGACAGAAAATGAAGGTCAGGTGAGAGTTAAACAAGAGCCAGAGAAGAGCCGTGCGCAGACCTCTCTTGTAGGAAGGTGAGATAAGAATCCGATAGTATCCTGAGATACAGATCGAATAGGGCGAATGGGCCTGGGTCTGGAGGGGCTGGCATGGATGGCCGCGCACTCGGAGGGCTTTCGCCGTGACCTTGATTTGAGGACATTGGTTGTTCAAGTTGTTGTGGTTGTCGTTTGCTTGCACTGCTTCTCCCTATAATCGCCGACTCTATCTGGTTGTCGGTTACCCTGGTCACGTGTAACGTGAATCATCCAACGCGACACGTGATGCAATATTGCTTGACACGCCTCCCGGATGAGGCGCGTTAACCAGCAGGCCCCGTAGCAGAATCCTCTCGTCCCACCACACACAATTTGGCCTTAACGCTCTCGCCCGACTCGCCTCTTCCGACCGAAGGCATCCCCACAGCTTAATTGAGATTGATATCACCACGAGCGTTTACAAAGTGAAATTTTTACATAAGAACCGGACCCCAGTGTCCTCGCCTTCTTGCTTCTCCTTCAGCCACCACTCACCAGGCCCCTCTAACATGCGTATATCCGACTCGTCCTTCATTGGCTTGTCGCCGTCCATGGACCAGTCTTCACAAGTAGTCGCACAGGGCTACTCCTCCGTATTCACCTTCAAGGAGCATTCGTACGCCTCTTATCATCGTAATTAAGCCATCCGCTTATCTACTGCCCAGCATATGGAAGAACTCCCTCATTCTACCCCCACTCTTCGCAGCAGCATCTCTTCTTGTCATTACCAATCACTACATCTCTACCCGCAAATCTGTCAAAAAGGTATGGGCACGCTTCACCAAAACTCCCATTGAGGAGGAGGGGCCACCAGAACCAAATGTTGTAACGGATGCCACCGGATTCGTCGCCGAGATTCGTCACCACGCGAAGTCTCTCGGCGGTGTGGATATATTTGTTTGCAGGGTCCTCCGACTTCTCTCCGTCTTCACCCTCGTCGGTCTCAGTGCAGCAACCTTCGTTCTCGACGAGGCTCCGTCTCACCACATCACAACCAGGGGGAAACACTGGGGTAAAAAGCACAAACACCATCGTGGTGGGAACACCCTCACGTACTGGGAACGGCTTGATCTCGCAGTTTCGATCACCTATGTGAGCCACTAAGGTACAACCATCCCTAGTGCTTGCTAAATTCCGCAGGTTTACGCTGCTGTTCTTTCTATCATCGCTGTCTCTGCCCGGCCGAGGACCGCTAACCTTGTCAACACCCATCTCGTCTGGGTCCTCTTCGGTACCTGGCTTCTCTTTGCATACCGGGACTTGTACCCGTTGGCCACGTTCACCCTGTCACCCATTGACATCGAAGAGGGATGGCTCCTGTGGAGCAAAGTCGGCGTCCTTACGTTCGCCGCAACCATTATCCCAATCATCATCCCCAGTCAATACGTTCCTTTCGATCCGAAGGTAAGAATTGGCGAGCATTGAGTTGTTTTACGTCAGGCGTAACTCTACTATGATAACAGAATCCCGCGTTTGAGCCTAATCCAGAGCAGACCGCTTCGTGGCTTTCGTTCTCGCTCTTCACTTTCTTGGACCCTCTCATCATCAAGGCCTCCAAGGTGCCCCACTTGCCTCTTGAGGAATGTCCTCCCCTCGCCGACTACGATTGGGCACCTCACCTGATTCAGAAGAGTTTCCCTGTTGGTCCATTTACCGTTAACTCGAAAGTTGTGCTGATCCCCCCATAATTTAGTACTTGGATCCCCTCTCTGGGACTGTGAAGAATCACATGTTTTGGGGCCTCATGAAAGTGTTCCGCAAGGAGTACATTACGCTCGCCTTCCTCATGGCTTTCAGGGTGAGCTCACCCATGCACGTTTGAATGCCACCTCTTCAACTGCCCGTTACAGACGTTCGTCGGATTCACGAGCCCGGTCGCTGTAAACCGCCTTCTCACGTAGGTAGCTGGGTTGTGCGCGATACAATTCCAAATAACAGGTTTTAATCTCCAGCCACCTTGGAACTGGGGGCAAGGGGGCTCTTATTCGTCCATGGGTGTGGATCGCACTTTTGTTTATTGGGCCATTCCTGAGCTCCATGATTTTCCAATGGTTTGTACCGATCAGCTCCCACTTACATGACCGCTAATTGAAGGCTGTCCACCAGGTACATTTTCATTACGGTGAATATCTTTTGCGGCGCCAAGTGGATTGCAACTCTAATTTTCCACAGACAAGACTGCTTACACAAGGTCAAGGAATGATCACCCAACTCGTGTTTGAACACGCCTTGCGTATCCGAATGAAATCGGAACCCTCCGAATCCTCACCCTCCCCAAGCCAGCCTTCGACTAGCGCCCCGACCCCAGACACCGCTTCAGTTGCCGAGTCCACTTCCTGCCGTTCACCCGATGGAACTGAAGGCACCTCCACAACCCTTGCCTCGGAGCCCACCTCGTCGGAGGCAGACAAGGCGAGTATTAAGGGAGAGGAGAAGAAGCCAGCCGGAGAGAAGGGTGGAAACCTTGTCGGGAAGATCAACAACCTTGTCTCCACGGACTTAAACAACATCGTCGACGGAAGGGATTTCCTCATGATCGCCGTCGCCTGCCCTATTCAGATTATACTTTGTGTCGTGTTCCTGTATATTATCCTGGGCTGGAGGTACGTCGATAGGCTTTCTGGGCTCCAGACTTACGTATTTAATTCCATCTGTCCCACTTTCCAGTGCTATCGTTGGAATGGTGGCTATGGTCGCCCTTTTTCCCGTCCCGGGATACTTCGCCGCAAAGCTGCAGACCATTCAAACCGAAAAAATGAAGATGACTGATTCACGTGTACAAGTCGTCACCGAGGTCATGAATGTCATCCGTATGGTCAAGCTCTTCGGTTGGGAGGAGAAAATGGATGAGAAGATTGCGCAGAAACGTGAGGAAGAGTTGTACTATCAGAAGAAACGCCTCTTCCTCGAAATCCTGAATGGGATGGTCAAGTGAGTCGGGCGCAGAAAATTTCCGATGCGTTTTATCGCTGACCTCCTTCCACAGCTTCACTATTCCTGTCATCACTATGATCGTCTCTTTTGCTTGCTACGTCAGTTGCTATCCGTATCTCACTGGAAGAATCACTTACCTATCCCGCAAAGACCGTTGTCATGAAGAAACAACTTACCGCTGCTAAAGTCTTCTCTGCAATGTCTGGTATGATCAGTGACACGCCGTGAACCGAGACTAGGCTCACCTATCTATCACAGTGTTCGACATGCTACGTGACCAGATGTGGATGATCTTTGGCGGCATTCCCATGATGATCCAAGCCAAGGTCTCTCTTGATCGTCTTAACGACTTCCTTCGCAAGACCGAACTCCTCGACGAGTTCGATCCGAGCTCCAAGGACACCACCATCGCCGACAACGTCAAAGCAAATACAAACCTCATCGGTATCCGCAACGCTTCCTTCACTTGGACCAGCGAATCCACCGGAACTATCACTCCCGGAGCTTCCCGTCGCAACTTCACCCTCCGGATTAGTGACGAAGTGATTTTCAGGAAGGAGAAAATAAACCTGATCGTCGGTCCAACTGGTTGTGGAAAGACCTCCTTGTTGATGGCGTTACTTGGGGAGCTTCATTACACACCTGCGGGACCCGATTCGTGGTGCAACTTGCCGAGGGCTGGGGGTGTCGCGTACGCTGTTCAGGAGTCTTGGGTCCAGAACGAGACCATCAGAAACAACATCCTGTTTGGATCCCCGTACGATGAACAAAGGTACAAGAATGTCATCTACCAGTGCGGTTTGAGCAGGGACTTAACCCTCTTCGATGCTGGCGACGAGACCGAGGTTGGCGAGAAAGGTCTGACGCTGAGTGGCGGACAGAAGGCGCGCGTTACACTCGCGAGGGCGATTTACTCCCGGGCCCAGATCTTGATCTTGGACGATGTGTTGGCCGCATTGGATGTCCACACCGCTCGTTGGGTTGTCGACAAGTGCTTGCAGGGGGACCTTGTCCGCGGGCGTACGGTGTTGTTAGTCGTGAGTACCCGCGCCGACTGATGTGGACCAGCCACTAACGACTCATCGTAGACTCACAACGTAGCTATAACCAGCCCTATCGCCGACTTCGTTGTGTCTCTCGGATCTGACGGTCGCATACTCAGCCAAGGAACAATGTCCAAGGCACTTGCCACCGGCGGGGTTCTCGCGAAGGAATTCAAGGCCAATGAAGCGGAGTTGCAAAAGGTCGAAGAGACGGTAGACGGAGGGGTTCCAGGGGCCCCTGAGGGCAAATCAGGAAAGCTTATGGTCGCCGAGGAAGTCGCAGAAGGGCATGTCAGTTGGTCAGCCTGTGAGTTCCCCCACCCCTCATGTGAAACGTCGCTGACAGATCACAGTGAAACTGTTCTTCATCGCAATGGGAGGTTCATATCCACTGGTCTTCTGGTTCATCGTCGTCGTTAGCTTGGGACTGACAGAGGTCTCACTTGTTGTCCAAACCTGGTACTTGGGTAAGTTCTTGTCATTCGTTTGCTTATCCTGATATTAACGACGGGACAGGTTTCTGGTCCGCTCAATACGACAACCATGACGCTTCCGAGGTCTCTTCCGTCAAATACCTCCTGATGTACAGTATACTGCTTACTGGTGCTTCAATTCTGTACGCTGCGGCGACCTCGATCTTCACCTTCGGATCCTTGAGAGCCTCTAGGGCTATCCACCGCAAACTGATCTCATCAGTGCTCGGAACAACCCTCAGGTGGCTTGACTCGACCCCTACAGCTCGTGTGATCGCCCGCTGCACTCAGGATATGCAAGCAGGTTCGTCGCGTTAGTTCTGTACGTGCAAATTGCATATTAACTCTGCGCTCAGTGGATGGTCCCATTTCTCGTAACCTGTCTGCCTTGCTCGAGATCAGCCTGTCCATGCTGATCAAGTTTGGGGCCGTCATCGTCTTCTCCCCAATCTTTACCCTCCCCGGTGTTGCCGCCTTCCTCATCGGCGGATGGGCTGGTCAGATGTATATCAAGGCCCAACTGTCAGTCAAGCGCGAGATGAGCAACGCTCGTTCCCCTGTATTGTCTCACTTCGGGGCTGCAATCGCTGGAATCGGTGCGTTGTCCCGCGGGCGGTGGTTGATATTTGTATGCTAATGATCCTACAGTTTCTATCCGCGCATACTCCGCCCAGGACATGTTCAAAAAGGAGTCACTCGATCGGATTGACAAATTCTCGCGACCTGCAAGGACCTTCTACAACTTGAACAGGTGGATTTCCATCCGTATCGACGCCATCAGTGCTCTATTCTCGTCAGGCTTGGCTGCGTACCTTGTCTATGGAACTGGTGCCATTCATCGCCCAGGTTACGCGGCTGCGATCGGTTTCTCCCTGAACATGGCCGTTGGCTTCAGCAGCATGATCTTGTGGTGGGTCCGAATTATGAACGAGTTCGAGGTCAGCGGGAACAGGTGGGTACACCACAACAAGCTAACGGGGGTATTTCTGACGCTCTCGTCAGTCTGGAACGCATTCAGGGCTACGTTGATATTGAGCAAGAACCAAAGGCTACGCCTGATGGTGTTCCTCCTGCTTACTGGCCAGCCAGTGGAGAAGTGGTCGTGGAGGGTCTATCCGCCAAGTATAGTCCTGATGGCCCAGAGGTCCTTCATAGCCTCAATTTCCGAATCGCATCTGGAGAACGTGTCGGTGTCGTCGGTCGCACCGGTAGCGGGAAGAGCTCCTTGACCCTGGCACTGCTCAGGTGTATCCTCACGGAGGGTGCCTTCTACTTCGACGGCATGAACACGAACAAGATCAACCTTGAGGCTCTCAGGACGAACATCACCATCATCCCTCAAGTCCCCGAGTTGCTATCTGATACTCTCAGAGGAAATCTAGATCCGTTCGATCAACACGACGACGCTACACTCAACGACGCTCTCCGTGCTGCCGGTTTATTCTCCGTCCAAAGCGAAGATGACGAAGGAAGGATCACTCTCGAGACTGCCATTTCGAGCGGTGGTGGAAACCTGTCAATTGGCCAGCGTCAAATCTTGGCGCTTGCTCGGGCGATTGTTCGTCGTAGCAAACTCCTAATTCTGGATGAAGGTCAGTCAAAGCGGGGTAGCGGTGTCGCGCACTTGCTGAAGGTTTTATTGTAGCCACTTCTGCCATTGACTATGAGACTGATACTGTTATTCAATCCTCTCTCCGTCACGGCCTGGGGCCCGACGTGACGTTGTTCACGATCGCCCACAGACTTCAGACCGTTGTACGAACGAACCTACTTGACAGATCATGCCCTGTGCTGACGCGTAATATTTCCAGATGGATGCAGACAAGATTATGGTTCTCGACGCTGGAAAGATCGTCGAGTTCGGCAAGCCCAGTGAGCTCCTCAAGATCGAGGGAGGAAAGCTCAAATCGCTTGTCGACGAGAGCGGCGACAAAGATGGGTTGTTCAAGATGGCTAAGTGAGCTTATGCGGTGTTGTGTGGGTTTGTGCTACGATCTATGAGTCTCGATAGTTTCCTCGGCTTCAGGGTGTACCTCGAGTACCAGTCTCGACATTGTGATTACATATTCGTGCATGCAGCTTCATACTATCGTTACTGAAACGGTGCACGCGTACACCGTTGGCCTTTCCGAGTTAGCCGTGTCAGCCCCGGGGGAACCGCACCGTTGAAAACACGAGACGGGAATTCTATACTTGCTGAATACAGTCTACTCAGTTCCAGGACACTATGGTACGGTTCTCTACAAAAAACGTGTCGTCGCTCCATAAAACGCGGATGGGACCTAACACGCAAAGGCCAGGGCCGTTGGAAGAAACAATTCAGGTATACATGCTACACAGCCAGGGGGAGGGGGTCGTTAAGCGAGTTCGTGTACTTGAGGAATCTCATAAGTAAGCGATATAGTATTCTATCTAGGTGGAGATGTGGGTAGATGAGTTAGGGAATCTGGGAGGGCGGACAACATGACGCTCGTCAGGCTCCTGCGTCTTCCTTGTTGCTTCTTGTCAGAAGGGGATCGTTTGATGGCATCCTCCGGATCGGAGATGACGCTCCAATCCTCGCTGGCCGCACCAGTCGCCGAACCGTCAGATGATCCTGTAGGAGGTCGTTCCGGACACCGGGCCAGCGAGAGCGAAAGCCTCCGGATGCTAGGTTGCAACTTCTCGATCTCTGCGTCGTCGTCGGTGCCCTTGTTATTGGGGGTGGGACCCGCACGGCGCTTGTGGGTCAATGAGCGGGCGTATTCCATATCACGGTAGATGGATTCGATGGCGTTCCGCACACCGTTTTCCTGTAGAGGTCGATAGATCAGCGCCACCCACGTGAGAAAGCACCTATCTACCCACCGCTCTCACTTGCTCACCAACCCGGGCGGCGCGTTGAATCTGTTTCTGGTCGGTAGTGGCAGCTACCAAAGCATCGGAAAGGCTCTGCACCGTCAATTTCCGAACGGCCGATCCAATTCCCAACGCTTCCACCCGATCCGCCCAGAAGTGCTGATCACCAAAGAAGGGCTTGATGATCGTGGGTATACCGGCTGTATAGAAGGTGTAAGAGCACACATCGTAACCCAAAAACAATGATTTACCTCGCACGCTAGCTCCGGTGGTACCTGCACCGCCATGGTGACACGCCGCATCGATCCTCTTGAATAGCCAGTCATGAGGAGCAGACGAGATCGGGAAGATCTCCTTCGGTAACGGGACCTCAGGTTCGGCAACCTCTCCAGCACTCTTGACTTGCAGTCTGTCGGACCAGCCCTTTGACAGGATCGCATATACACCACTCTGAACGATAGCGTCAATGACACATCGTGTCATGGTCTTCGGGTCAGAGACGACAATGGACCCGAAACCAATATACACGATCTTCTTGTTTGCTGCTCGAGCGGTATCGATGAACTTCAGTAATTCCGAAGGCGGGGTCCATTTCTTGGCGCTGACGTCTGCATCATCTAGGAACCAATAGCCTAGCGCACAAACGGAAGGTCAGAGCGCAATCCATCGGATGAAACAGTGGCGGACCTGTCACCCGGATCCACTCCGGCCAATCCAAAGGGGTGGGGACGAGTATGGAACTGAAGTTGTACAGGAATGGGACCTTGTTGGGGTCCATCTTGTCTAACCCCGTGCTTGGGAGTCCCAAAACGGAACGCCGCCATCTGTTGACCTGGCCGGCGATGCCTCTCCAGAAGACCTGGTCGAAGAGCACGTACGACTGCAACAGTGTGAGCCCCATCCAACCGCTAATGACGTAAAAACGGATGAAGTCCTTACGAGATAGTTGTAATTCCCTCCCATCTATGACACGCAAAAGATAACACTCAATACAATCGATTGACCACGAAGCTTGGAAGCACGTACCTTGCGATCCGGAACGCCAAAGGCATGGGGGTATGCCCTCGTTCTCGTCCAAGTCATTGTGAACGCGCGGAAATATGGAATCTCCAAAGCGTCCGCGATGTGAATGCCTCCCATGGCGCTTGGGCTCTCGATCAATAGATCTGTGCCTTGACACGCCTCCCAAGAAGTCTTGAGCAGGTCATCGATCCAGCTGCGGAACTGCGGGGCAACTTGGTTTAATATCGGAAGCGAAGAAGGGCATGAAATCGGGATAATTCACCTTGGTGATGCCTTCCTTCAAGAAAGAAATGGTGAACATGTCGTTCTCCACACAGATCCTCATCAGCTCGGCAGGGTCTCCCCCAACATAACCAAACTCGATCCCGTGCTGTTGTATCACGTTAGTCTATAGAACGGGTATCTAGTTTGAGATTAATCTTACCGACTCGACCCACTCCTTGAACTCCCCGTGCGTCGCAATTCTCACCTTATGACCATCCGCGATGAGTCCCTTAGCCAAGGCGATGTAGGGTTGCACATCTCCCCTTGACCCGATCGTCAGGCAGGTGATATGCATCGGTTTGGAAGGTTTGAAAGTCAAGAACGTCGAGCTCGTAGATTGGAACATATGGGATGACACGCCGTGCTCGTCCGCGGGACCGGTATCTTCCTCACTGGAATCGTCCGCTGGGGATGTTCGCGAATCGACATCCTCGAGGAAGAGGGCGTCAAGCTTGGTCTGGTTCTGCTGGGCACCTTCGGCAGAGAGGCGTCTGCGAACGCGTTCGGCTTGAGATTCAAGGAGTCTGACAAAACTGCTCCGCCTCTCATCCGTTGGAAAGTCAAAGAACAACTCTTCGTAACCACGAATGATGACCACCAATCCGTAACCGTTGAAGTAGAATGCCCGTGACTTCTCCGTGGACAGAACATCTCGAATTGGAAGAATCATCTAGAAATGCGTGTAAGCTCTCGTCCGGGTTTGAAATACGGGTATGCGCACCTTCGTCCGTAGGGCTAAGGGTCCGCTCGACTTGAAACAAAAATAGTTCTCCGAAACATACAGTCGCCCAGAAATTGGGAACAGCCTCAGGAGATGACCTGGGAAATCTACGCAGGTCCTGTAAACCCCTGACTAATGGGAGAACACCGAACATAACTCACATCCCAGAACCTTCTCACTCTCATCAAAAGCGAAGGCTTGCCTAAACTTGTCTTGCACTTCTTGTTCGACCTGTCCCTCCGGTGAGTCCAACACACTGAAGCCCAAATCAGGCATCAGTTTGCTCCCTGCACTGGATAGCGCCGAGGTGAGGGCATCCGCGATCCCGCCAGAGTTAAGAGATGCCACAGGATTTGGAGGAGGGTGTTCCGCAATCACAGTTGAATTTCCACTCTGGATCGAGAATGGCCTTCGTGATGGGATGCGGAGCCAGGATGGCCGGCCCCATGACGAGGGGCTGGATCCAGATGAACTCAAATCGACAGAGCTGGAAGGGGGATAGGTATGATCGGAGTTTGTCGTGGCGATCGGGGTGGGGTGCTCTGAAGAATCCCCAGGAGCAAGGTAATCGCTAGACTCCCCGGTAGACAGCAAAGCGGGAGTCAGACGTTCGGGGGAAGATGTGAAGGGGACAAAGGACGTCTTGCGCTTTGTGACGTGCGTAAAGTCGTCACCTGTGTCGACCTCCAAAGTGAGGGCAGTCGGCCTACCAGGGGAGGCGGTTTCCGACCAGGGTCTCCAAAGTGAAGAAAGCTTGAATCCAGTGAGAGGGGGGCGGGGTGTTTCATCTTGGGTTTGGGATGTGGGTGGAAAAGCCGCGATGGTATTTGCCCCAGTTGTGTCGATGACGGTGGCTTCTGGAAGGCTCTCTGAGAACGAGCGATATGTTCGAACTGCATCTCGGATCTGCTCCAAGGCCGCATCCAACACTTGGAAGTATGCAAAGAAGTAGGAATCCACAGTTGAGAAGTTCTCGTTCTTATCCACCACTTTGACTTCGATAGTCTCGCTGAAATCCAGGGCAGATGATTTTTCAACATCCATCACAGCGGAGTACGGAATCGCAATCTATTCGACTCAGTGATAAAGCGAACATCATCTCGGGGGTACATACCTTCACCGAATCGCCCTGATTCTGAGCCTTGAACACGACCTTTCGAATTGCCTTGATCCACTCGTCCCGGTTTGCAGTCGAATCGGTACTGAGTCTGACCGCCTTCTGGCTCGTGCGTAACCTGAAACTCTTGGAGTCAACGATCTCGCATGAGATGGTGTACCGGAGGTCGACCACCCCGTGCGGGAAATATGGATCCTGGGTACGGAGCACGAGATATCTCAGCATTCTTGTCGGAAGGAAGGAGGAAGGACACGGACAGATGGCGAAGGGTACCAAGAAAGTACATCATTCTTCAGGACGAACCAGTGCCTAACCCATCGCCTTGTCCTAGCTGCCTTTTTGCTCATCCACCCGGATTTGAGGATTTGGTCCTAGTGCGAATTAGGGTGGGGTTTGTAGGGGAAAAATGGACCAGCGCACCTCTCTGGACGGCATGTGGGCAAAGAAACAAAGGTAGGTGTCTGTTAGGTATAGGTACCCCTGGAGCACTTTGATGGTTTAGCCACTTTTAGGTGGACAAGTGAAACTACTTACACACTGATCGCAGCAGCCAGCACGGGATTTCTGAGTAAGGGATGATCAACACAACGTGGAGGTGGGGGAGTGGGCTGCACTGACCAGCAACGACCTGACGAATGCCCTCCAACTCGAAAATATCGCGTAATTTATCGGCAAGCTGCGCCCTGCGTTTTACGCGGATCGTCGCAATGCTCCCAGTTGTGCTAAACCGCCTGTTTAGCCTCCGAGATACCGGCGTAGACGGGGTGGGCTTGAGTGATGTAGGCAAATTTGTTGGGATCGTCGGAGGGTCGAAATCATCCTCTTCCTCGGACAGAATGGTAGGGTACTGTCTCTCCTCCTCCTCCGTGTCAGACATGAAAATCTCTTGAGTCATCTGGCTCTTGTTCTTTCCCGCGCGTACTCTTCGTTGGGAGCGAGCGACAGGCCGGTGGATAGCGTGGATTGAGGACGCCATGCGGTGATCTATGGGTGCATAATTGTTTTCATTTGGTTGGCCAAACCGGAGGAAGAAGCCCGAAGGGACGTACCAAATTTGTCATCCTCTTCATCTTCGGAGAGGCGGGCGTCATTGTCATTGCCTGCAGGTTCCTCCTCGTTTTCGGGATCATCTGTCCATGGAATTGCGGTCAATGCTTGGATCAAGGTTTGGGTACCAAGGCGCATCTAAGCCGGGGATTAGCTCTCTCCATGTGATTGGGACGATCGAATGGTACACTCACAGATCCGTTGAGTGGGAATGAGCTCAAGGATGGGCGTATAGCAATAGGAGGGGATGAGGGGTTGACAAAGGGAGAGTCATCAGGTACATCGCGGTTCCGGGGTGAGGCCTGTGTCTCTAGACTATCTACAATCGCCTGGATGTTAGGACAAGCGAGGGTGAGTGTATTAGGATCGTACCTGAAGGACCAGGTTCCTTTCCTTTGTTGCGACCAAGACTGAAGATCCGCTTGGACGGGGACTTGTTGTTGAGCGAGCGACTCCTTCCGAGTCTGTCTACAGTCTTCTCTACGACGCGACGGAGACCTGAGGAGGATGTCTCGAGAGACTTGTCTCCTTCGTCTTCGAGACCGAGGGCCTGAGGTGAGATGTCTGGGATTGGTGCAGCGGCCTGGGCGGGAGATACAGGGATTGACTGGCCCATTGGGTTTCCGGCTGTCTGGATGGACCGCTGTTGGAGGTCGGACATACTACCGGTAGAGGGTGGCTGAGGGATGAGGACGACCCGAATAGGAAGGCAGCCTCACCTGTCTGTCGTGTTTTTATACAGAGAGGTCATTGTTCTTATAAATCCCCCGGTCTCGTACGTGAGGCATCCCCGTCTTCTTCTTCTCACACGTTTTCACGCTACAGAATACCCGACTTCAAATATCCCACAAAACCATGCGAGGCGAGCTCTGCATCGGCACCGCGTCTCTCCTAACGTGCGGACCGAAATGTTCAACCCCGATCACTTATCCTGACCATGGTACAGGTTCGTTGCAGTCTTGCTGCTCATTTTCGTCCATGTACGTCGCCTTCATCTCTCTACTCGACAAGGGGTACATTGACTATCGTGATTACAGGTCGGACAGATCAACACAGCTTCAACACCCCGGTCAATTTCTATGGTAAACGCAACTTCACCGGTACCCCACAATCACTCACGCATATACCCAGGCTCAAGTGAACGTCTCGGGCTACGGGTTGGTCGGCGTTATAAATGTGGTCTATCCCTGTCTCATCCTGCTCCCAGAAATGCCTTGTTCGCCGCCTTTTCCGACCCAATCCTCGGACTCTACACAGACAACGCTTCAGCCCCACTCAACGTTCGCGCTGGTCTGCGACAACTCTACAAGTTCGGACTCTACTCACACTGCGCCTATTTCAATGCGACCGCCGGATTGTGCACCAACACAACCGCTGCCTACGAATTCCAACCGTATACGGTGATCACCAACGACATGCTCTCCAATTACAGCGGTTATACCGATGCCATCATCCATAATGCTACCTTTGCCGCCTCTCCATCGCTGGGGAGAAGTTCCCGTTCAGCATATTACCTCCTATTGCTTGGTTCCATTCTGGCAACCATATCCCTCGCCACGTTCGTATGATCCTGCTAACCGATTCCCGGCCTTGGCTCACCTGTCTTTTTCTCAACCCAGTGGGGTGGTCAAGCATACCTGGTCGTTCTTCTTATCCACTTCGGCCGCCATCGTCGCCAGTATATTCGTTCTCGCTGCCGCAGCCCTTTGGACAGCTCTCATCAAGAGGGCGGGGGACGTCAATACGTGGGTGGTTCGACCCGGCCAAGTTCCGCTAGGCATAGAGGTGACCACCGACATCGGGTTGTACCTTACCTGGGCAGCGTTCGCTTGCCTGGCGACGAGCATTATTCCTTATTCGATCAGGTCCGTGCCACTCTTCTTGCGATCCCCCGGGCCCTGATCCGCTCCCATTACTCAGTTGCTGCACGTTCCGAGGATGACGCCTCACTGCCAGTCGTTTTACTTCATGCCAGCCATGAGTTTTTATGCGAAGAAATATTTACTTACGAACCCACGAACGAATTTTTTGTAATGCCATTGCGCAGTAGATAGAAAGAGTAGACAGTCAAGGACTCACCACCGGAACCTGTTCAGGGTATCCCGCGCTGACGGCCGCCCTACGAGCGAGCCTTTCTGTCAATATAAATCGGATCATCAACCGCGGCCGCCCCTCGCGTCTTCTCACTTCCCCGTTGCCCTCTCGTCCATCACCACGCTCCTTCTTTACTACTCTCCTGCATTTGACTCCGGGAACCATCTTTTCTCTCTCCCATCATGATCCATTTTAAAACTCTGCTCATCGCAGCAGCTGCGCTCGCGACAACCGTTCGTGCCCTACCCCAGGTTACCCGCAAGGGCCGCTACCTCTACAAGTCAGTAGCCTTGGTTTTACCTTGGCCAGCGGGACCGCCCTGACGATGAGCGTTCAAATAGCCCCGACGGTTCGAGGTTTTACATCAAGGGTGTGGCATATCAACCACAGGGTGCGTTTACTCCCGACGTCTGTGGGGTACGACTGACCATCCAACCCGGTACCCAGGCGAGGCTGCTAACGATCCCAACAACCCCTTCCTTGAGCCCGCCACCTTTGTGGACCCCTTAGCCGACGCCTCTGGATGTAGTCGCGATATCCCCAACCTGCAACAACTCGGTGTCAACGTCATCCGTGTTTACAGCGTGGACAACACCCTCAGTCACGATTCCTGCATGAGCGCCCTTGACCAGGCCGGAATCTATACCATGTATGCCTCGCCTCGTTGCTGACGCACGGTCAAGAGCTATACTAACCACTTATGGCTTCCCTTCTCCCAGGCTTGATCTTTCATTGCCCGTCAACGGATCCATCGGTGGGTGTTTCACCAACGGACGTAGGTTCCGGGAACTAAAGCCGAATCCATAGATCGAAGCGCCCCCTCGTGGACGACCAACCTCTTGAACCTCTACATCAAGACTATTGACGTTTTTTCTGGCTACCAGAATGTATTGGGATACCATATCGGGAATGAAGTTGTAATTGCCGCTAACGGTACTGGTGCCGCTACGTTCGTCAAGGCCGCTGCTCGTGATGTCAAGGCTTATCTGTATGTGGGATGTCCCCCTCTACTCTGGCAGGCACTCATGAGTCACAACTTGCAGCAAATCCAAGAATTCCAACGCTTTGGTCGCATACGCCGCCGTGGATGCGCCCAGCGAATGGCTTGACCCATTCGCTAACTACTTGACCTGTGATCCCAATGGAAGTGGCTCTGGTGACACCTCGATCGATTTGTTCGGTTTGAACAACTAGTACGTGTCTAGCTCACATGTGCATCGCCATTTCCACTGATGCTTTCACAGTGAGTGGTGCGGTGCTGATACGCCGAGTGTTTATGCCGCCAAGAACGGCGATTTCGCAGGTTACAGTGTTGCTGCCTATTTCAGCGAGTACGGATGTATCACCTCACCTCCCCGTCTCTGGACCGAAGTCGCTGCGCTGTTCGCGAGCCCCATGACCGACACCTGGAGTGGAGGTATTGCTTTCTCCTACTTCCCAGCCCGCAGTGGACAAGGAGAGTTTGGTATGGTCACTATAGACGGAAGCACCGTCACCAAGTCTGAAGATTTCGAGCGTTTGAGGACCCAGTACGGACAAATCAAACCCCCGAACTCTCCTTCCCGAGATTCCACCAGCGACTCCAGCTACCCATCGTGCCCCAGCCAGAATTCGACTTTCCTTGCCTCGAGCACCCTTCCTCCCACCCCTAACGATGCCGCCTGCGAATGTTTGGAGCCTAAACTGGCTTGCAACTTCAGCCCTCCTGCTGGAACGAACTCCACTGCTATCAGCGTTATCAATGGGCAGCTTTTGGGGACTGCTTGCGGATTGCTCTCGACGAGCAACGGAAACTGCAATGACATTACTAGCAACGGCACGAGTGGAACCTACGGCCGCGTTTCTTTCTGTGATGCCAGTGGGTGTTTATTTACAAGTTAGCCCTCCTCAAAGTCGAACTTACCTTTTGATTCCCAACAGGTGAGAAATTATCTTACGTCATGAGTTTGTACTACGAGACCCAGAACCGTAATTCTGCCGCGTGCGACTTCGGCGGAAATGCCAAGTTGAACACTAACGCCGCGAGCGTGGACGCAGCAGCAGCTGCTGAGTCGTGCATTTCCAACCCATCTGCCACATTTGTCCCTGGTGGATCCTCTTCGACGATTTCGGGGAGTGTGAGGCCAACGGGCACCGGCAGCGGAAATAACGGAGGTTCTGTTTCCCTCATGGACTCGATTCAAAGCCTCGGGCTCGTGATGGGCATCAGTGCAGTTGGCGCACTTTGGACCTTACTTGTTTGACGGACGTGTCTCGCCCCGGAGACCCCTTGGACTGGTTTCTTTTTAATTATATCTACCATCCCCATATTTCTGTTGTACGGACATCTTCTCGACGCCTTACGTACATCGTTACTTGATCACAAATATTACTCATACGGGAACTGGAACAGGAGACTGTAATAACTTGCCGAAGGTCGCCCTCCATAACGCTCCCCCTGCCCTGTTGGAATCTGCGGTCTCATCTGAGTGTGAACATTGTGGCTCGGTTGAATCCTCGATTTATCCTCCAAAGCACTCTCCAGTCGATGCTTGTCTAACTGAAGGTTCCCGCGTCACACGCCAGCGCCCAACGACAACCGTCCTCGTGTTCTCCTGATGCCCACACCACGTCTGCCTCGGGGCGTCCAGTTATCAGCCGGTTCTCTCTCTAACCCGATTGATTCTTTGTTCTCCCTCCTCTCCGCCGCCCACGACCAGTCATGTTACACTCGCCAGCGTATGCCGATTCCACCTCTCTTCCATTAAAAGATGACGATCATCGACACCACACTACAGTACCTCCAACGTCTGTCCACTGGAAGGCAACTCCTCCTGGGAAAGGTGGTGTACCGAAGGTTACACTCTCAGGTCTCCCAAGGACACAGACATCCCCAGATGGTCGCCACGGGAGCGCGGTTGCTGATCCTATTCTACGGCTACGTGGAAACTACCCGAGTGGTATGCACGCTCTCACCACAAAACTGGCACGACCCCACCAATGACTAACCACCCAACTTTCCAGTTACCCACCACCTTCACTGTGGGCCCTTTCCAGCCGATATTTTATCCGGTTCCTTACTATCAGGCCATAGGAACTTGATGCCTTGGTCCGCGATTGGGCGGAATTGCCCCCGGATGCCACCCTCACTATGCGTGTGCCAGTAGAATATGCGTCTTTTCACGCAGCAGTATGCGAATCACCCATTGCCACAATTTGGATGCTGACCCTACTCAGCGTTTTGTGCCGGGGCCATACATCTATGTTCGTAAACATACGATTTTCCTCTAGAACGTCCCACTTACATTTTTCGCAGCTCACGGGTGAAGATTCGTACCAAATTGCTACTATGGGCGTTCGGGTTACCCGAGTCGAGCTCGTCAGTGACGGGCCGCCTCCCGAGGAAGCATCAGAGTGCGCTGTGTCTCCAGTTTGCACTTCTGGGTCTGGCTAACGCAGCATTTTCAGAGCTGTACCGTAGGTTTTGACCAGTGGACCTCGAACCGCACTAAGACCGATAGCCTTCTCCCCGTAGCCCCCCTCCTATTCTCGAATGCCTGAAACGTTCAACCTCAAGCTGACCCAAGAGCCAGCCCCAGATACACCCATCCTCACAGACTTCGATGAACCCGCCTGCAAACATTTAATCAGTTATGCCTCCCCCCGCACGAAGTTATCTCTCTAATTGAGGCAATCTTCGCAAGTAAGGATGAGGTGAAGATGATCCGTAACTTCCGTGGGGACGACGCCCAGACATTTATCGATGCAATACATGAGGTACGCTCCGCACTCTTTCCTTTCCGAAGCACAGTCTGATTGCCTTTGTCCTCTTCTGCCCCTTCGCTTTTGGACTTTCACCTTCCACTGATCAGGCTCTGGACCTCCCGGATCTCCCACAGCGGCTCCGGGGGAAGTGTCTGAGCGCCTTATGCCGGATATGTGGTCGCCAGGCTTTGCTCCCGAGGTCGCTGCGAATACCCCTTTGCTACAATCGATCAGATACTCCACTGTATCGTGGCGGGTTTGCCGACGTTTGGAAGGGTGAACACCGAGGTTCCCATGTTGCAGTAAAGGTATTGAGGGTTTACTCAATGAGTGACTTTGGTAAGATCACAAGCGTGAGTCCCCCCAGTTTGGCGCATTGAACAGCTGATGCTATCCCATGTAGAGGTTCTGCAAGGAGGTTGTAACGTGGACGGCCCTTCGCCACCCAAATGTACTGTCACTGTTGGGAGTTACAATGAGCAATGACCACTTCATGATGGTATCGGAATGGATGGCGAATGGAAACATCAACGAGTTCGTCAAGGCGCATTGGGACGCGAATCGGTTCGAACTTGTAAGGTCTCACTCCAGTGTTGACTGCTACTGGCACTGACCATCCCCTCTGATAGCTCCAGGGTGTCGCTAGGGGGTTGATATATATACACGGTCAGACAATGATACACGGGGATCTGAAGGGGGTATGTCTTTGAATACTAGTTTCTATCCTGTCTCTTAAAACACTTTCTATCAAGGCCAACATCCTGGTCGACCAAAATGGCCACGCACGCCTGGCAGACTTCGGACTTCTCACAATCGCCTCAGATCCCACTATTTTCACAACCTCGAGTTCCATCACCACGGGTGGCACGACACGATGGATGAGTCCAGAGCTTCTCTATCCAGATCATTTTGGTTTCAATGACAGTCGACCGACGAAGGAATCAGATTGCTATGCGTTAGGGATGGTTATCTACGAAGTGCTCAGCGGTCAAGCACCCTTCACACCGTTGAAGGACTTTATCGTCATGCGGAAGGTCATCGAGGGTGAGCACCCAGGAAGGCAAGAAGGGGCAGAGGGGTTGTGGTTCACAGATGATTTGTGGTGGATGCTGGAGTTGTGCTGGGCAACTCGGGCAGAAAGCCGGCCTAGTATTGAGGCTATACTTGAGTTTTTGGGGCCGGTTTCAAGGAGTTGGAAGCCACTCTCACCACAAGCAGATGAGGATGTAGAACTGGATGAGGATGATTGTGATTTCGCAACAGCGAGTGATTCTTCCTGTATGGTTTCTTGTTCCGATACCCTTTACTTTGTATTCCTATGGGGGATTTCGTGCTGATTACGTCTCCGATCCTGTCAGAATAGGACCCGGGATAGCACGGGAGGAGGTTCGGCGGGTGTCCGAACGAATTTGGCCCCGATCCTCCCCCTTCGTCCGCCAAAATGATCTTGCGTCCGAACGAATTTCGGATCTGGAGGCAAAAATGGCTGGTGGGAGTACAAACCGAACCTCCACGCTTATTTGCCGGGGTCCTGTCAGAATTGACTCTACCAGACCCTCAACTGCCTTCTCACGGAGACAGGTATCACTCCAAATCAAGGACTGAAAAGTTCGAGACGTCCAATGAAAAAGGGTGGATCTTTTCATGTCGCCACCGCATCCAAGAATGTGCGGGCAGGGCGGCATTATGTACAAGGGATGTTCAGAACCTCGGGCTCGTGATGGGTACCGGTGTAGTCTGCGTGCTCTCGACCTTATGTATGTGTTTGGTGGGTGTCTCGCCTGGGAGACCTCTTGGATTGACCTCTACTTTATCACATACCACGTGCTCCCTCATATTTCTGTTGTATGCACACCTTTCAGACGCCTTTCGCACATCATTGATTACGGGTACAGTACTGGGCCGGCGCTGGGACCTGCGGTCTCATCTCACCGGGCAACGGGGCATGTATTCGTTGAAGGAATAGTGTTGACTGAGTGTCACTGGATCTTCACATATTAGCCAATCAGAGCAGCTCCCACCTGTATTATCGTCGTAATTTCAAAGGGTTTCCGCTCGCCTTTATCTCGAAAGAACTGATTCAAACCTCGAAGTAAAGTCATCCTTTCTTTTAGCGGAAAAACCCCTCGTCGCCCGCGGTGTGTGAGTGCGAATATTGAAACTCCGACCGGCAAAGTCCGGTTTGCGCTCGGTTTTGCGCCCGCGTCGCTCAGAAAACTTCTCACGGCCCCTCTCTCTGTCACCAGTGTGAACCTTCTGCCCACCATCTCTCTACTGTGGTGAAAAATAACGATGGGCTCTAGTGCTGCAGATCCAGTGACACCCTCTAATCAAGACAAGTGGGACAGTGGACAGAACGCTGGGGGTCCAGGCTCTGACCCAATTGGTGGGCCTGGGGAGCATCCCAATGGATCATCTGCCGACGACCATCTTGGAGGACCGGGAGAGTCTGGGTCAACGGAATACTCGCAGCATCCTGCCGGGAACGGTGTTGGACACGACCAGGAAGGACCGAGTGGAGGTGAAGGAAGAGGAGCGGGCTACCGAGGCGAGAAACAAATCAAGGTGCTTGCTTGACCTCGACTTGCTTACTGACCGTTGGACTCTACCATTATCTCCCCTTACATTCCTTTCCTTTCTGTTGTTGACTGTGTGGTCTCGGCCAATGAGTGAAACGCGTGGCGCCCCACACGCGTGCATCTCACAAACCTGCCTCGCGTCCTTCGTCTTCCTCAGCTTCGCGCCTGGCCAGAGGGCACCTTCCACCTTACTCTGGGGCTGTCCTTTGATCTCCCCAGCTTTGCTTGCTTCTATCCACCGTCTATCTGCTGTCCTAACCTGGTGCTCATGCCTCCTGTCTTGTCTCTTCAGCCGAACAAGGTCTATATCGGTGGTCTTCCTGAGCACACTCGAAAAGAGGACCTAGAGAGCTGCTTCGGTAAAATCGGAACAATTCTCGGCGTCGAGTTAAAGTATGTCCGCCAGGCGCATCGCAGGCCTCTCACTGATTCTGGCACTCTGGTTCGTAGGCTTGGTTATGGTTTCGTTGAATTTGAGAGCAGGGAGGCTGCTGAGGAGAGTGTTGCAAAGTACCACGAAGGGTTTTTCATGGGAAACAAGATTCGAGTCGAGCTCTCTCATGGCGGTGGGAGGACCGCTAAGTACAACGGAGAACCTGGTGCCTGCTTCAAGTGCGGACAGCAGGGTCACTGGGCGAGGTCTGTCGGCTCTGGTTACTCGAGATTTCACGCGATTAACCTCCTTAAATAGGGAATGCCCTAACCACGGAGGAAACGTGCGCCGTGGAGGTCACCACAACGACGCCCCCTTGATCGATAGAATACAGCCCTCCAGGGATTACTCAGCGCCACGGGACTACCCTCCGTACAGGGGAGATGACGTCCCCCGGAACTATCCCCCTGCGCGCGACAGGTATTATGACTACCCGCCGCCACCGCCCGCCAGAGATTACCGCAGAGCTGCGACCCCTCCGCGGGACTATCCTCCTGGACCTCCTCCACGTCGTGACTACGATGACTACCGGATCCGCGGCCCCCCGCCAGCCCGATACGACACAAGGACCTACTACCCAGACTCTGATGGTCCAGCCCCTTACCCGCCGAGTAGGAACTATCCTCAGCCGGCTAATCGTGATGTCTACGATCGCAGGGGGCCTCCCCCTGAGAGGTACCCACCTTACCCTCCCCCCAGCGGTGGTCGCCGCAGTCCTCCACCAGCCCGTGGTCGGGATGACTTTGACCGCCCACCTCCCCGGTAAGATCCCCCTTTGTTCTACAACATTGTCTTTTAACTCTTCCACAGGGATTACCCTCCCCGTTCCATGTCCCCTAGATCTTATGATTATCCTCCCCCCAGAACGAATACCTCCGATGGACCACCAAACCCTCGCTATAGGTATGCTGACTCCCTGGATTTCAGGCTCACTACTAACACCTTCTTGTAGGCGCCGCTCTCAGAGTCCACCTCCTCGTTCTAGTTCTAGTGCTTTCGAGCCCGTCTACCAAGGCGGTACTGGTGGACCTCCGTACACTGGTGGCGGTCCTCCCGCTGGATACACAGGCGGCAATGGCTATTCGGGTAATAACCCTCCTCCAAGGAGCGCTGGTGGTACTAGAGACTATCCTCCTCGTGCCTCTCGTGACAACGCGGAACCACCCCCAGGCTACCGAAGGCTGTAAAAAACGCGTCTCGTATACACGGCGTACGACTGTTGTAACTTGCCCCTGCTTGTTCTATTCTAGCATTGCTAACTCGCGCCTGTGCGACGCCCAACATATCCTCTCCGTCACCCAACATCCGGCCCTCTGTCACACGCGGTTTTCTCGTATCTTGGTTAAACCCACCGCTGCTATCACACTCCAGTTACACTATATTTGACGTATCTCTTGACTTTTGATCCTGTTTTAAACCTTTTCTCTCTGTTTCACTCGACGTCGAAAGTATCCTACCATCCTTCCTATGTTCCTCTGTTGCTTCTCCTCCCCACACTCAATACATAGTAGCCATCTCAGCCCCTGGTGCCTTGTGGACTTGTGCTCGTGCTATGCTGGCTCCGTGTCCACAGAATGGATAGCCCCCTAACGCCTGGCCTGTGATCCTGAACTAGATGAAGAGTATCAGGATGGATCGGATCTCTTCGAGGTACCTCAGACGCGCTACGAGGTTTAAGCATGCCATGAACTGGCCTATCTCCTAAGAAACCTTGGAAAAAATGCTGGGGACTCGTTGGTACCTTACCCCCTCATCTCACCGAGGCATCCTTGGCTGTAGTAACAAGTAGATCTTACCAGTGACTTTGTAAAAGCGGTCGAAATGACGTCCAGGAATGAAAATCGTGGCCTCTAAGTTTGTGTAGGGATGCGGCGTATATATGTCAGTTGGGGTGAGGTGTACAGCTAGGTGCAACAACTAATGCATAGGGACGAGAGCCACGGCACAAGGCAATACGGCGCTGCACACAAGAAATGTGACGAGAAGTGGTGCAACGTAACCGTCTAGAAAGGGTATCCTCCCCTGCCGCCTCCGGAGTGACTGTGGAAGCTGTGGAATCCACTACCGAACCCGCTTCCTCCAAAACCGCGAGGCATCCCCCCTCCGAACTGCGCAAACAGGTCGGAAAAGTCATGGGTGTCCATACCGCCCATACCGCCGCTTCCGCCACCGTACTCTGAGTCTTCCTCACCCATGTCATATCTCTGCCGTCGTTGAGGATCTGATAGAACCGTGAAGGCTTCAACGACAAGTTTGAACTTTTCTTCGTCGCCGCCCTTGTCCGGGTGGTGGATCAAACTCCCCTTGTGGTACGCCTTCTTGATCTCCACCTCTGTACATTCCCTAGCCACCCCCAGAATCTTATAATAATCCTTGCTCTTACTCCTCTTCAACGCCGCCTCGGCTTTCTTGAGCTCTGCTTGGAGAGACCGCACCTCGGCGATACTGTCTTCGAACTTGGCCTGCTCCAGTGCGGCTTTGAAGTCAGCGACGGAACCCTCGAAGTTCTCGAGGTGTAGATGGATCCGTGCTCTTGTTCGTAAGGCTTTGAAGTTCCTAGGGTAAAGGGTGATGGATTCCTCGATGTCTGTCAGCGCCTCTTCGTGTTTGTCCAACTGCAAACGGATACAATTGAGTTCTTGGTAACCTAAAGGTCCTCAACGAACAGCCTGCGCACCTTCACCAATGTGATCGCCCTGTTCGATAGAAGCGTTGCGCGCATCTGACCGCCTTTAGCTTCCTCGTCCTTGTTCCCAGTTCGCTACGGTAAGAACTCGGTCAGTACGGTCTCGTGCTCAATGCGGAAACGGTTTACCTCAATGGCAGCGGTGTACTTTTCGACGGCATCATTGTGATCACCGGATTTGAACGCCTTGTTACCTTCTTCTTTGAGCCTTTCAACCTCCTTGACACGTTTCCGTAATTGCATCGCCGCCTCATGCCCGGGGTCCAGCCTTAGAGCAGATTGGACGTGTTGAAGGGCTTGTGGTAGTTTCCCAGAAAGGAACAGGACCAGACCACGAGTCGTCAGCACATCAGGAGAGTTAGGTGCCAACCGCAGCGCATCACTGTGAATAGCAGTCTCAGTATCACAAAGGAATGATGGGTCGACCTTTGGTGGACTTACTTCGCACTCGCGTTTGCCCCGTCCCAATTACTCCTGGCGAGCTCCAGTTCAATCCTCCATATCCGCCACTCAATGGGGGTTTCGCCCCCTTCACCCTCAATACCCTGCAAACACTGGTCCAAAGCCAACCTAGCCAACGTCCACTCCTTTTTCTTCATGGCAGTGTGGTAGTTCTTCTGATGGCTTTCCAGTTGAGATATCTTCGTCTGTAGTTGCAGCGCCAAAGAATTCGTAGACTCCAAATCCAACACAGCACGGATCGTAGATAGTGCAGCGGCAGAGGATCCGAGTGCCGCTTGGCATCGCGCGAGACGTATCAACGTTTTCGCGGACGGGGAATCCATTTGCAATGAGGCAGCCTGTTGGCAATCGGCAAGGGCTGGTTTGAATCGCTTGAGAGCCATATATGCGGCCGCTCGGTTCGTAAGATACGATGGCTCGTTGCTCGAAGATAGATCTGATCCATGGAATAGTCGAGATGAGCGAAGAATCAGCAGATTCACGTGGTCGAGTGCCCCTCACCAATTGCCTGGGTGTAAAGGTCGATTGCCTTGGTGTAGTTTTTCGACTTGAACGCTTCGTTGCCCTGCTCCTTCACCTCCTCCGGAGTCGGAGGAACAGGCTCTTCGGGCAATGGTCTGAGGGGGTTGGGGTCCGGTTCGTTGACTTCGCCATTGGGTTGATCTGAAGGGTCTCCAGTGCTGATGAGGATGGTTAAAACTGTGGCGGCCAATGGGGCAGTTATATGCGTACAGGTCAATAGGAGAGTCTTTGGTCGTCGCAGTAGCAGGGGATGAGGTGGAAGGAGAACTGGCCATGTTCTTTTGAGCTTTCTTGCTACGCTTTTTAGTCATCTTTAATGGTGATCTTAAGAAACGCGCAATCTGACTTAGACGCTTGTAACCGGCTGCTCAATGAAAATAAAATAAAATAAAACTACACAAAACTACAGAAATCTATCGCGAAATCTCGTTCACTCCGTCCACCTCATCCAACACCGGCATCAAACTCGTCTGCGAGAGGACGTGTTCGAGGGCCGCGCCGGTTTCATCTATGGAGTGCAAAAATCGCATCAACTCTCGGCAAAGTTGCCAGTCGCATGTCGCGACCGCGTTGGATAACAACCGGGCAGCGTGACTGTGGCTTTCGTCCAGTTGTTCCAAGTTGTGCAAAACGAGTAAGTATGAACCGGCAGTCTTCAGGCGGCCGGACTGTAGACACGTCTATGGTTTCCGGGTCAACTCTACGCCCAGATCCAGCACACTGAAACAGAAACCACGAACCTCGAACAACACCTTGGGGTTTCCTACGATATCAAAGAGCCGACGCCACCGCGTCATCTCCGTCTTACGCGCGCAGCCTACTACCACATCCAGTGCGGCATCGAAATGATCCAGAAACTCGACTACAGCAGGGAGAACCCCACCCGTGGGGTTTGCCCCGATGCTTTCCAAATCCGCCTCCGCCTCCACGATTGTGTGCAGAAGGATTTCAAGCGCGTGAGCGAAGAAAGTTAGTTCCTTGTAGTAAGAAGCCAAAGTGACAGCCTCCTCGGTGCGGCCGGCTTCGAGGTAGTGTAAGAGGATGTGGTGCAGGAAAAGGTGGGACTGCACTGTGCTCAGTGTGAAAAAAAAGGAGGTACTGCAGAATGTACGAACGCTTGTAGACTGGCGGAACATCACGAAGGGCAGGTTCATCCTCACAGCTGCTTCATGCTCTGCCCCGATAATGATTCCTTTATCCATCAACACGGCTAGAAAACATGAGATACCCAACTCAAAACCGCTCAGTACCGGACTTACATAAAGGATAAAAGTCGAGCGGGATGTTCAAACTCGCTTTAACGTACTCCGAGAGCCGATTCGGATTGGACTCCTCTGAGGGTGCTTCGATGGAGAGAGCGTTCAGCCACACTCGTAGTCCTTGACCATCATACCCCCACAAAGAGTTCTCGAGGGAGCCGATGCCTTGGAGATGTATCCAACAGAACTCAATCCGATCTGCAAGGATCTGGAGGTCGTATCTGACTTCTTGATCCCGAGACTTTCGCCCCTCATGAATCTCGGATTTTCAACCATCAGGAGAACGAACCCACCTTCCTCGGGCGGAGAAGCACTAGCTTCCCTCCCACCATCATCAAAACAGTCGCGACTGCGAGGTCGTCCACCGGGTCACCCAGCTCTAGGAGGTGCATGAGAAACAAACAAAGAATCCGCACAAGAGCATACGTTTCTGAGCACTGGGTAACATCCAACTCAGGGTTCGGACTGAGCTCGGGCTCGCGATGATCCCATTGAAATTTATCGTTCCGCAGAAGTGCGTCTTGATCGTATCGGGGGTGGGGACAACCAAGTAATGGTGCAGATTGTTGTCAGCCGTATAAACCAGTAGGGAGTTATCCACCAGAGACAAGACAATGATCGGAGATGTGAGGATTTCGCGGTGTAGGACGTTTTTGTTGGCAAGCTCTGCGTCTCGAGAGTACAACCTGATCTGAGCACGTTCAAGGTCAATCGGGAGTTGGTAATAGATTCAGGGTGGCGTTACCTGATAGGACTTGGATACTTCGACTGCCGCGATGAGGACATGATGGAACCACACCATCCCACCCTTCACCACGAACGCTTGTTCTTGCCTTTCGTCCGAGAACAACTTCCATCTTCCAGACGTTGAACTGTAATGCACCAACCCCCTCCTTCCGGCAACAGCGATGAGTCTTCCATCGGAACTCAGTGCTGAGTACCTTAATGGCCAATTATTTCCCATGTACGTTTCAGGGATCTGGGAAAAGCAAGGATAAATATCCCACTAGAACAGAAAGGGAGGGCTCAATTACTTTAATGTGTTGCCATACGTCCGACTCAGGGTTGATTACGCTCATGTCGGGCTGTTCTGCGCCACGGTATACGAGCACCCGGTCATCTTGGTGCAGAAACGCATGCCGCGTGTTGTCCTAGGAGAGTCTATCAGAGAAAAACACTACAAGACCCGGGAGGCCAACTCACAGGCGATTGCTGACCCGTGGCTGCGCTTTTTGCAAAAGGAATCGTAAACAGTTGACCGTCGGATCCTGACACCCCCAGTCAACGCAGGTATGCAGAGAACAAGGGAAGTAGTACTGTTTGTGACCCTTTCGGCCAAGACGAAAAGTTCAAAATTTCCTGGTGCCCAGAACTAAGGACCATTAGTTCCCTCACCAAAGTCACGCAAAATTCCGATCGAAATGACCCACGAGCTCCCGTATTCCATACATGAATGCATCTTGAAACCTTGAAGACATGAAAGCCTGCTCCTTCCTTCGCCCAGCCCCGGCCTACTCACCTGTCTTCATCTACAGCATACTCCGTACCGAAACCCCAGGCAAGACATCGTCCAGCGACGCTCCACACCGCCCAGCCATGTTCCCAACCAACCGCGAGGACGTAACCATCCGAGCTCCAGTCGATTGTACGCACTGGCCCTATGAGGGCGTGCGTATACATATTTGGCACGCTAAGAACCTGGGGTTGGGAGGTGTACCCTTCCGCAGGGAAGTTGGATATTTCAACTGAGCCTCTACCCAGGCTGAGTCAGTCCTGTCAAGCGGGATTTAAATTGAATTGGTACCCCTCCATCCCCACTGCGATCAAAGAGAACTTGACATTGACGGCAACTTCCACGGCCCTCCGGGGTTCCGGGTAGTTAAAGACTTCGTAAGTGTCATTCAAATCGAGCTGTCTTCGTTTTTGGATCGAACGAGGGATTGGCGAGGTATGGATGCGTGTCCCTATCCAAGTCGGAGGTGAACCAGTGTTTCCATTCGGGCCAACCTGAGGTTTCCGACGCAACCGGAAGTTGCTCTCGTCTACGTCATCGCCCTGAGGTATGGGAATTCAACCTCCTACGAGCAGACGAGAGCGACGAGATCCTACCATGAGATCGTCACCGGAGAAGCTCGATCCACGATCACCGTCATTGTCATCTTGGAGCTGAACGAGGTAAGCGTTTCCTTCGGACGTTATCCAGGTTTCGATGTTTGATCTGGGTTGGATTATTTTCGTTACCGCGACTAGACAATTTCCGTCGTCGGGGCGGTCAATGCTGCAGCAAACCGTTCACACACACCATCGGTACAATCCAACCAAGGAAAGTTATATTCATCCACGCTCCAAGAATCATAGTTTCCCTGGAAACCCGTAGTTTCTTCGTCTGTGTCAGGCCATGGGATTCTTTGCACTGCACGAGGGTTCTGAGTCGAGAAGAGTATATAATCCCGTCTCGGAGATACGCTTATACGAGAAGGTGGTGTTTCAGTCCCATCGCGAATACAAAGCGCATTCACTGACCTCAAGAGGTGTCCCTCTACAAAAATCACCCCCTCAAAGTGTAAGCTGACTGACTGGACGGGGTGTGCTTCACCGGGGCCTGGTTGGAAGCTCCGTTGGGAAGCAGGTGACAAAGCCGGCGGTTGGTAGATTGGCAGATAAGGCTTGTTCTCCACCGTCACCAGCACCAAGTATGAACGCGCAGTCTACAGATAAGAGCCCATTAGACACTATATCGGGAGAAAGCATGGAACGCGAACCTGGATCACAATCTTGGACCCGTCGGGTGCCCACTCCGCCCGAATGTTCTCTCCATGCTCTGCCAGCGATTTATGTGTGCGTGTCAAGTGGGCCAATACCACCGAAGGCTTGGATGATCGGAAGCGGGCTGTCAACAGACGTATACACGGGGGATCTAGGGTCAACGCACTCGCACTCGCCAAACAGAGAGGCTGGTTCCTGTTAAGGAGCAAAACAGGAGTTTTCTGGGACCAGGAGAAATCGATAAGACCTCCTCCGGTGTAACGTTCGGTAGCGTTGGGACGGTCGATAGCTGCTTGGCTGCAAGCACGGGGAAATACATCTGTCCCGTAACGACCTGAGCGGCTCCGCAAAGACATCGGAACGATCGGAATCCGGCAGCAGAGCCGATCAAAAATGTCTCGTGACGGATGGTGTACGCGTCTGGGGAGCAGGGGTTGACGTGGATATTGATGCATCACTAACGAATCCTTGTATAACTAACGACTACTAATTGTACAACGAATAACAAAGCGCAGAACAGACAGCAAGCGAGAAGGATACCTGTGAAGGTGAGGAAAACTACTCAAGGGAGAAGGAGCCTAATGAGATCGGAACCAGCGCAACATTCTGCGGAACATCCCTGGGCCGTTTTCGGGTTGTTTCATATCGATTCCAAACTGTTCTTCATTTTCACTGGAGACGATCTGAATGTCGGGCACACGGATTGGCGGCGAAACGGAAGGGGAAGTCTCATGGACCCTGAAGTTCTCGGTCATGGGCGAGTGCAAGGCGCCCCCCGCGACCATAGGCTGCAGTCGGGTCTGCCGGAGTGCATCCAGGATGTGAGAAAGCCCCTCGCGCGACTGTGAAAGGGGTTAGAAGTCTCGTAAAGGTCGTGATAGAGGTGGGGCTGACCCTCTGAAGATTGGTCTTAAATTTGGCAAGGCCGTGGTTTTCAATGGTCTTGGCTAAGCCCCAGCCAAAACGAGAGACTATGCGCGCTTCGTTTATCTGCAGAGTCTTCCTACAAGCAGGGAAAAACACGTTAGGGGGCCGGATCATAAACCTCCAAGGAAACCCACCCGTCCTCCGCCTGGCGAAGCGTCGTAATTTCCTCAACCCGCATTACTTTCACATGGTCAAGATTCCTCGTCTTGCAGCGCACGACTCGACCCGCAGGATCCACCTCACTCTCCTCGAGGATCCAACTCTCGACGCGGTTGATGATCCCTTTCGGAGCCCACTTAGGGAGTGACCCTTTCTTTAGAATGAGGCGGGTGGTGAGCAGCGTGCCTTGAGGCGTGTGCGTGCGGGAAATTACGTCGCAAGAGAGAACATGGGCGGCGTATGGGTTGGGATAACGGAGGAAGAAAGCGAGAGAAACGATGGACCAAGGATCGCTGTGACGATCGTGAGACCCCTTGCATGGAAGTAGACAACATGCGCCAACGTAATACTCACTCGTACAAGTGAGAGTTTGAGAAGAACCTCATTGCCAACGACCCCGGTGGTTTGTCGGAAGGAAAGGATGGGCTGAAATGTTTGAGGCAGAGATACTAAGATCTAGTGGGTTTCGTCAAACTGCCTGGATGGTGGAGGTTGGGACGGGTGTGACTGCGGGGCACTGTGACACACCGGATGCATTCTTTGTCACGCTCTTGCCCCACCTCACACGGGATTGGCTTTGGGAGATTAGATACAGCAGATACTCATACAAATCTGGAACCATCGTTAATGTACTGTGTGATATGCCCCGGCCGTGCGATAGACACTGGCTGGAGATTGTGTATAAGTTAGTGTGCGACTGTGGAGACGATCAACACCCATTATCCTTCACGATCCCACCCTCCAAGGCCGTGACCTTCAGTCCGTCATAGGCAGGTCGTATCCAGATCGGATCACCAGGCTCTATCATCCCAACTCCATGTTGCTCCATCACGTTCAGCCCGCCCATATCGCCTTCAACTGCCCCAAATATCTTCTCGTACGAGGCATGTGGCACCTCATGTCCGAACCCAACACAATACGACCGGACCGCTCCAATCCTCCTCGCAGTGGAAACCGCTTCCCTCAGGCCAAAGTGAGAAGTGTGTCTTATGGGCCGCAAACAATCGATGATGGCGACGGACGGTTGTCGATTGCGTTTCCGTGATTCCTCCAGGAGAGCCCACGTCTCGTCGGGGATAAACGAGGCGTCCGAGATGTAGATCAAGGAACCTTGGATTAAGAACCCGTTGGCGATATACGGCGTTACCTTGTTGGCGAGCACAGAAATACCCGACCTGGTCGGGGTGGGGGGCAGCGTCGGTGGTAAGGTGCACAAATTCACACTCGTCACTTGGTTTGGTGTGTCTGGCGGTGTCGAAAAGATGCGACCGTGATGCACTGAAAAACCACATTTAGTCGCACTATCACGGGAACGACAGTTTTACATACCACAAAAAGGCAGAACCTGAATGTCAGTCCCCTCGATGTCGAACGAGACGCCAGAATCGATGATATGCCATTTGAAGGCTGGAACCTTGGTTTTATGTCAATATCCCTGCGCATGGAACGGAATTGACGCGCATACATCGCCTCCGCCAGACGCGAACTCCTTGGACACTAATGATGGGTAAGCACACGACCGACGATCGTCAACACCAACCACCAACCTAGATACGGGAACGCTTTCCTGACTTCGTTGAAAGTCGCCTGGGAGGCGTATAGGTCTATGTATGGCTGAATCGCCGAGTTTAACGTCCACGCTGGAAACGCCAACCTTCAGTCAACCTGACGCCGGACACAGTCTCCCACGAGGCGTACCCCGCAAATCATCTAAACCGTTCATGGCTAAACGGGATGAGAATAGAAACGACGTGACGTGAGACACGGATATGTGTTTACCATCTGCATGGCCGTGTGTAAGCAACACAGCATCGATGCGACGCAGCCCATACTTGGGGAACCATTCGAGTGCAGCAGCCTGAAAGTTCTTTCCCGCATCGATAAGAATTGTCCTGGGAAGATGAAGATAGACGATAATCAGACTCTAATGGAAACAATGCGCGAGCCAAAACTTGCAACGTACACCTGCTTCCCATCCACACTACCAACGCGAACAATAGCTGATGTATTCCTTCTGATGTTTTTCTTACCCTCCGGGGTCAGCGTCGAGAGACACGTCCGGCACGGTTCCTCCTCAGGCGGGGCAGTCAGACACGAGATGTTCGGCACGCTGCCAGAGGTGCCCGTTCCCAGGAAAATTAGGTCGAATGCCGGGGTCAATTTCTGTTGGAACGCAGCAGGCATGAGCCGAAGAGTAGATGAGGGGGTTGGCAAAATCTAGTCTACATCGAAGTGATTTATAAAGTGTGTTTTGTGTTTTCCCACATCGGTTGTGTTCCCAAGTAGACAACGTAATACCATTGACAATCACCCGCTCAGGATGCAGTGATAGGCCAGCATCAGTGATCCGATCGTTTCACCGATTACTGACCTGCAAAATGAAGCGGTCAAGACGAAGTTTATGTTTGGAAACTGTCGCAAGAGTACCGGTGTAACAATACAGTGACAGTGAATAGAGCGCAGTGTACGCGTTTGTCATTTCGTAAAGACTGTGCTGTCTCAGTATTCCGCAACCGAAAAACGCCAAACACTCACTTGACACGACGTCGTCGTCCTGGACTGGGTGATTTAAACCTACCTTTTGTGCATGTGGCGCAAACTTGGAAGACTTTCCCTACCATAATGTTCAGCGTTGAGCGACCTGCCGAAACTTTCAGCCGCTGAAAAAAATTACCCTACAGAGTCCGATTGCGGGTCAGAACAATGGGTATTTGGGTAAGTGGAACCTTACCAGACGAGAGCGTATCGGAAGTTGGTAGCTAGGGAACGGTGAACGCCGTTACAGACGCCCTGCGGCGAGAATTCAGTGGGATGGGTGGGAAACACATCTGAGTTCTGAGGAACCTCGATAGTAGCGCCGGTTCGCAAACATATTGGATCAGTGAGATCTGGCTGAGCGCCCCGCTTTTTGGTATACACTTTGACCAATCCCAGATCGGCCCAGATGCGCTCAATCAAATAATCCAGGCTATGTGATTGGAGTTAGCTTGGAAAAAGAACCCGACAGATGGGGCTGCGACACCTACTTGAGGTCTTGCTCGGCGCTAATCACCACTGTGTGGTCCTGACGAGCCAGCTTATCCACCTGCTCAAGGCTGATCGCATCTATCTTGTTGTATACATCTGAGTGAGCAAAAGTGACAGGAAGTTGAGTGATCGCCTCTTCAGACCGATGGAGAGAACTGACAGATGCACGGGATGTATTTCCGAGTTCCTATCAGGACGTCAATGAATTCATCGGTGGTTATCTGGAAAATGTCATCAAGTGCGTCGTGGGATCAGAGCCTCTGAGGAGTACTGACGTCCTCTCGAATCATCACGTCGCAATTGTGCAGTTTGTCTGTTTGGAGGAATCTGCATGAGTTGGACCCTGAATTGAGGTAGTGATTACGAACAGCCCGCCAGAATCGTTCGGATGGTTTTTTCATCAGTTCGCGTCAGTTTTACTGTAGCGGTCAACTGCGCGCGATCCGTGAGCTCGAGGGGCAATGAAGGCTTAAGAACATGCGATCCCACCGTAATCTGGCATATGGTTCACGTTAGCGAAAAGAAGTGCGTTACCCTAAGGTTGGCCTTACCCCTCCTGTTGTCTTGCGCTTGAACACGACATCCGGCTTTTTTTTATTGAGTCGTATCCCCACTGCGTCTAGTTCGACTTCTAGCAGCCGGCGTTGTTCGTCTGACTTGGTAGCGTCAAGCATTATCAGAATTAGATCAGCGGTCTTTGCTGTTGACACGACCTGCCGACCGCGACCACGACCTTAGGCGTAATGAGTCACGGAAGATATAGGACCGGAAATAGACTGGCGCACCTTGGCTGGCGCCTTCGACAATTCCAGGAAGGTCGAGCAGTTGAATCCGGGCTCCTTCGTATTCGAGAACGCCTGGTATGGCCTATCACTGGTACATCAGTTTCATGAGTCCCGATTCGGCTTTATAGAAATGGACCGTAAGAGTTGTGAACTCGTACGCAGCGGCCTCCGATGCTGTGTGCGTGCATTTGTTTAGGAGGGTGCTCTAAATTGAGGTCGGGATGAGTGAATGAGAACCGGTTAACCAGTGTGCGTGCCTTTCCGACGGACGGAAACCCAATGAGCGCGACTCTAGCATCGCCAGACTTTTGAACATCGAAGCCTGTGCCACCTCCGCTTGACTTTCCCACCGGTTCCAAAAGTTGGGCTCGATATCGCGCTAATTTGGCCTTCAACAAACCAAGATGGTACTCGGTCGCCTGGAGGATTTGAATTGCCGTCGGCTCTCACGAAACTGCCGAAACCGAGCATACCTTGTTCTTTTGCGCTGCAGGTTATCGGATAGGTTCGTCAGTTGACCGCCCGGTGCGGCAGTGAAAGGGGGACCGACTCCGAGCCATCTCCTCCTCAATCTCCTTGATCTTGTAGCCAAATATCAGAACTTTTCTCTGGAGGGCTTGGAATTGGCGTATACCTTTTCTACGATACCCATAGTCGCAACGGTGGAGGTGTAGGTAGAAGAATGATCAGAGATCGATTACGGAGCAATGGGCCGTTTGGTAAAGCCCGATAGGGACGTTGACGACATCAACGACGACATTACCGACGCCTGCCTTCTGCTCCGCCACCACGACCGGCGACGACTATGCGAAGGCACACGCCCTCACTGTACACGCACCACGAGTCTCCCAACGCCGACGATTGGTCTGGCTCACAAGGCTCAAACACCTACGGCTCGTCTTCCTCCGGCACCGGCTCGCTGAAGCGGCCATCGAAGCTGAAACAGCGGCCTTCATCATCCACACAACAAACTCCTCATAGCCGCAACTATTCCGATATTTACAACAAATTTCTGCGACGTTACCGCTCCGAACCTGAGGCCGACGACCAACGTCATGTTCACGACAATCACTATTTCCTGCGCGGTATGGGGGTCCTGGCAGACGGCCTGGATAGCGATGACGAAGATTCGTCCATTTTGGCTGCCTCGGGAGAGAGTGATCGCGTTTCCGTTCTAATGCTCGACTCAGAGCCTATCCGCCCAGAGACAGTGGAGGATAGGGAACGTCTGGAGTGGCAGACAATGTTGGCCTCCGTCTTGTCCGGAGATGTACTCAGGACAGAAAAGTCCCGGATCGCTACAGCACTGGAAACTTCCAATGATGAACTCAGCCACATGTATGAAGACATTTGGATAGGGTTGCGCGCTAAGTTGAGAAGTCGGACGGTGGAAGAAGAAAGGAAATCCCTGGAGGAGCGTCGTCTACGGGTGGTGGACCGTGTCCTTGACGAAGTCCTCCACTTTCGCGTCGATACGACTGAGGCGACGAAGGATCCTTATGAGGCCGCGTTGCTTCAGGTAAACCGTGTCATCCATCGCCTAGACATCGCCATGTCGTTGTACCCATGCCTGAGGGCTTTCTACACCGACAAACCCGCTGCCCAGTCCAGAGCTTTCCAGGCTCGCATTGACACGCTTAACTCCTGGTCGAATATCTTGTCCTCATTACGACATGAGACAGAACTCCTTCGTCGATGGACGGGGAACGATAGCCTCGACGTCATAGAAGAGACCATTGGGAGTGTCAGTGAAACTTTTGGGAACCCTATCTCCAGTCAGCCCGAAGCATCTACCTTCATCGACCGACTCTTAAAGGAGGAAAACGTTCAGCGGCAGTTCGAAAAGGGGTCAATGACAACCATCCACGCTCTTGTCGGCGCGGCTCGCGATACCCAGGTCAACCTCTGGCAACTCTTTACTGAGATGAATCTCCCGACCTTCGAAACCGTCCTCGTTCCTCTCGTTTCCTTCGCCACAAACCTTTCCCACCACATGCTGCGCGTCCGCCTGGAGTACGCAAGGAAGCTCAAAGACCCGGAAGTCCTCATCATCGATCAGATGCTCGAGGACATCAAGGTCAAGATCGGCTTCGCCTGTACCCTCAAACGACAGTATGATGCATTCCTGGCTCCCGACTGCAATGGCAACTGGAACCTACCTCCTTGTATCACCCTCGACTACGATCGTATCATCCTGGAGGCACTCGTCTTCTTCTTCAAACTCATCCATTGGAAGCTCAAAAGCGGTGTCAAAGGCATCTACTTTAAAGAGACCGACATCATCGAAAGCCACTGGGCTACCTTCCAGGATGTTAGTCTGACCATCGCCGGGGGCAGCGCTGTTGTTGCCGAAGAACTCTGGTATGTTCTGCTATATTCCAACTACAGGCATTACTTCACGCTCAATCAGTGCTCTCACAAACAAGATGATGGTCCGGGTGACAAATTACTTCGAAACTCAAATTCGTATACCAGCCAGTTCACGAAACCGCCGGGGCGTGGACGGGGCGGCGCTACCTGCCACCTCCAGAACACGGAGCGCCCTATCCGAGGAACAGATAGTTAGCTGGTATGCAACAATCCTTGATGGTGTCCGGATTCGTTACAGGAAGCTGCAACGGTTTGGCCGGTGAGCTGACTAATTGTTGCCCGTATACCTCCCATTTTGACTCACAGCGTGGTGTTTCAGGGCACTCACTCAGCGATTGCAATTATCCGCGGAGTATTCCATAGAAAATGTGGAAATGGAGCATCTGGTCACCGCGCTCATTGATTCCGATCACTTCCTCGTTTACACACAAACGTACGAGGAGGACAGCACATACATCATCGCCCCTCCTTCGCTGCGAGATAACCCGAGTGCCATCAGCCGCCTGCTTACTCAAGCCTTCCACATTAACGAGGAGGAGGAAGTCAGTATGTTCGAGGCCAAGGAGGAAGATCCAGATTCCATCGACTTCGTGGATTATCTCCTTGTGCTTTCCCCCACCAGCCGTTTTATTTGGAGTGGTCTCGTTCTGTTGTTGGAGTTACCCCGCCTGGACCTCGACATGAAGGAGAACAGGATTCGCTTGATTGCCGATGGTACCCAAGCGCGGTTAAACACTGCCAAACGACAGTTCTGCGAGGTTTTCATGCCGGTGGACGACGATGGTGAACCTCTCGAACCCTTTTGCAGACAATTACCCTGCGTGGTCGAAAGCCAGTCACATCTCCCAAACGTCAACAATGAGCTGAGGAAGATCACCCGAGCGACAAATCGACTGGCGCAATCCATCGTGGATTCCGTTCACCACGTACGGACCTCGTTAAACCGTGCGAAGGGCCACCAAGAACTCTTAGAGAACTGGTACCTCTTTGCTTCGGAACACGGGCAGCATATCCTGAAGCAGATGAGCGGACAGACTCTGATGAAATTCAACCAACTCCTCATCAAACTCGCGATCTCTTGGGTCTCGTTCATCTGTGACGACTGTGACCCGGACCAACGGGTAACGTTCAAATGGGCTGTCAATGCTCTCGAGTTTGCTCTCCAACGGACGAAAAGGAACAATATTCTCCAGCTTCCCAACGACCAGTTCGAGCTCCTTCGACAGAAGGTCGCGAGCTGCATGACGCTCCTCATCAGTCATTTCGATATCCTTGGAGCACGCCAAGAAGCGACGCAGGAGAAGGAGAGGCAGGAGCTCGTCGAGAGGCAAGCCGCGAACGCGCTCAGTGAAATCGAGAGTGACGCTGTGCTCGACATTCCATCCACCTCGCACTACGTCGATCCTGCGGTACGGATGTTCTGGGAGAGGATCTCGAACGTGGTTAGGGAGCTAGACGCACGACGTTCCGAGATGATTTCGAAGGATACTGTTGGTCGGGTGTTGGATGAGGAGAAGATGGTCGACCGTTCGCTCGTTTCTCTTGCGGCATCCAGTTCCAACATCTCCATCCGTTGGCAACAAGGCCGCTTCATTGGTGCTGGCTCGTTCGGTTCCGTCTACCTAGCCGTCAATCTCGACACTGGCGCTCTCATGGCGGTGAAGGAGATCAAGTATACTGAGGTCGCAGGGTTGCCAAATCTGCATTCGCAAATCAAGGACGAACTTGCCGTTATGGAGATGCTCCATCACCCGAACGTTGTGGAGTACTACGGAATTGAGGTTCATCGGGACAAGGTTTACATCTTCGAGGAGTATTGTCAAGGTGGTACCTTGGCGTCGCTCTTGGAACACGGACGAATCGAAGACGAGGGTTTGATACAGGTGTATTCCATGCAGATGCTAGAAGGGTTGGCCTACCTTCATGCACAGGGAGTCGCCCACCGTGATGTGAAACCTGACAGTTCGTGACGTGTCTGTCTATCCCCACGTAAAACACTGATCTTTGTGCTTGTAGATATCCTGCTAGATCACATGGGTGTGATCAAGTTTGTCGACTTTGGAGCCGCAAAGATTCTAGCGAAGAATCAACGATCCATGCAGCGGTCTCGACGTGTCATGGACAGCCTCGGGACGAAGGGTGGGGGTCTGGGTATGAACAACAGCTTAACCGGTACTCCGATGTACATGTCTCCGGAGGTTATCCGGAACAGCCAACGCGGTCGCCACGGAGCGATGGACATCTGGTCCATGGGATGCGTGATACTGGAGTGTGCGACCGGGAAGAAACCCTGGAGCAATCTTGACAATGAATGGTGCGGAAAGTCTTCTTTATTCCCCAGCAATGCATCACGCTTCTGACGACATTCGCAGGGCCATCATGTTCCATATCGGCGTCGCCACTCAACACCCTCCATTACCAGAACCGGGACAACTTAGCGAGGCTGGCATCGGCTTCCTCAAGGAATGTCTCACCATCGACCCTCTCCAACGACCATCTGCTAAGGAACTCATGGATTACCCTTGGATGCTCGAGTTCCGAGAGGCTCTGATGAGCTATGAAGAGGTGGAAATGCAGACGAGTCCTCCCGTTCATGTCGACGAAAGCTTCGACAACGCCTCCGTCGCCCGACAAGCTGCGCTCATTCACGAGCAGGAAATCGAAGCGATTCGATCCATCTCACCGGTTTCACCGTCAGACACCCCCTTCGAAACAATTCCACCTCTGCCATTGTAGATACACGGTCGACAGTCACTATCATTTCACATGTAGCCATACTCACCGGTGTAAATGTACGAGTTCTAATTAGCGGGAAGCTCAGCCAACAATGCAAAACGGATGCTGTGATTACCAGCAGCATACTATACGAATATAAAAGACAGCAAATGACGCAAAAATACGCGGTCACAAACAGAGAGCACAAGACAAACACAGTTTACTCGATGACCCAGCGTTTCCTGCCGCTGTCGTTCCTGCTGATGCTGGAATCTACAGAGGTGTCTGAGTTGTTGCGGGAGTGGTCGCTGGCACCACCGTCGTATCGATACAAATGGGCAGTGGCCCAATTCGAAGTCGGGGACTGTTGGCGGGTGTAAGCGGGGACTGGCTCAGGAACAGTCTGCTGGTTGAACGAGACCGAGGATTCGTAGAAGAAGCGAGGACCCATTTGAGGATTCTGGAGCTGCGACTCTTCCGATGACTTCCCCCTATCGTTAGACCTGAAGGTAGCGGAGAATGTAGGGACGGGGTGTCCCAGAGGAGGGAATTCCACTTTCTCGGTCGAGATCTCGGAGATGTCATCACGCATGTAGGGCGTGAAGAGTGCATCTTCGTCCTCCGTATGACGGGCTTCACTCACTAGACAAGTGTCAGCGTTTGACTCATAAAGTGCGACAAAAACAGGAAACGAATACAATGTTCTGGGAGACCCGTACCAAACCCTAATCGGCAAGCTATTCCGGTGATGAGAGCTGACAAAGTCAACAGGACGGAAGCCGAGGCCATGAGGCCAAAGAAACGCCATTCCAGGAAGGTCCAGCGGAAACTGGCACTGATGAACATCGTACCCCAGCTAGCTAAGTAGAGAGTCGACATCCCGAGGAAGACCGCCATCAATATCCTTTGTTCCTTACGGACAGAGATCCATCCCTATGGAAACATGTCAGTGCTGGGAGGGGGAAGAAGGCCGCGCAAGTGCACACCAATGCGAGCCATGGGACCAATAACTGAAATCGCGATTAGCTACAGCTCATTATTGATGCGAGCTAGAGCTTACAGCGAGGACCAAAGCGGTCATAACTTCGTACACCACCTTTTGCCTTGCGATCTGCGAGACAACACCGTTGACCAACTGGTCTAACCAGAGTCCAGCGGATGCGACGATGAAAAACAGGGCAAGTTGGATGGTGACCGAGAGGATTAAGACCGCCCTGTATTGCGTACGGATCTGCATGGAAGCACCCATGCGCTTGAAAGTTCTCCAGCCGAAGGCCTAACAAATATTAGAGAGGAGGGTCGGTTAAAAATGTGTAGATAAATACCTTGGCCAGCCTCCATGAGAGGACGACTCCGATCAAAAGAGCGAGGACATTCAATGTCAAACTGGCAATCTCTGCGGACCTTCTGGGACCCCAGTAGGTGGGCAAGAGGTTGATTCCACACGCGCCGTTGGTGGTCAAACGGGCGAAACCGGACCGGAATTGATTGGTATGGTCAATTTGGAAGGCACCCCACCCTGGCTGTCGTTTCAGCTTGTCTAAGCCATTGCGTTCGCGAGCGATTTACTCACCAGTCGCAATCAAGTGCGTGAAGAGGGATGCGATGATGTGTGGAATCGATTCGTTGAGGATCTTAATACCACTTCACTCAGCACATGATGGAAGTTTAGTGGAAGAAATCTTACAGCCACGATGGACATTCCGAGCACCCAAAATTGAAAAGCGATGAAAACAATGTCTAGGAAGAGGTCGAATATTGGAGCAACGGATCAAACGGACTCGATTTTACATACCTTCTCGCTTGGTGTTGTCCAACCTATCGTGATTGTCAGAAAGGTTCTAAGTTATTTGTCATATCTCAACCCACTTTGCTGCGGGCCAGTTGAGGGAAATCAAGCATTTGCGGTCAAGCACCACGTTGGAATCGGCGTGACCTAATCCTTCGATCTGCACCACAGTCTCCCCACCGGTATCAATGGCGTGGATCTTTCCGGGCCCCTCCTGTGGCTTTTTGGCTACGGTATTGTGACTAGTAGATATGAATGAACGTACGTGTGCGCGACGCTTCAATATCACGAGTTCAGGCTCTTCGGGTTCGTCGTCACTTTCGTCCCCAATGAAAACTAACTCTCCACCGGGAGGTGTGGTCGGGAGAGGACCACCAGGTGTCGCGAGAGAGGGGGTGGCCGACAGCGAGGGACTCGACAGGGAAAGAACGATACCGGTAGGTGTAACGGTAGGGGTCGAGGAGGTGGTGGGTGGAAGGCTTGAAGATGAAATGGGGGTGGAGGTCGAATCATATGCGGGGACGATCGAGGACGAAAGCGGGGTAGATTCCACCGATTTAGTTGCGCTTCCCTCCCAGACCAATTGACAAGAACCATGGGACAAGGCGCTCTCGACGGTATCGCAGACTTGAAGGTCGGTCCCAAAACTCAGCACCCCATGAACTTTGGCGTCACCCTGCTCGACAACGTCCCATAAGAAGGCGGCGGCTCTAGCGTTGGTCTAGGTAAACATCAGCCCCGAGCGGTGAGACACGGCAAACCAAACGCACCGAGAACACATGCCCCTGCAAAGCGATTTGGATGACACAATGCACAACGGAGAAAGCGAAGTAACAGATGGTCAACCTTGAAAACGCAACTCGGGTAGCCTAACATCCAGGACCACACAGTTCATTAGTACATCTCGCGAAAGAGGTCACAGATTATGGGACTCACGAAGAGTTTGTATTTGTCGAAAATCAAATGTGGGACGGGAATGGAACGCATGTTGGGAAAAGGCCGGCTACCTGGAAATTTGGTCAATACCCTGCCTACGCAAGACGATCTGAATGAACTCACCTGGCTGAAAAAAGAATGAAGGAAAGAAAAGAAAAGTTGCCACTGGGGCGAAGAAGAGACAAGGACTTCACTGGGGGTGAGTCTCGGCCAGCTGAAGAAGAAAGAGGGAAAGATGAAGGAAAGGAAAGAAGAGTTGAGAGGACCCGATAGTGTCACAGGGACCAAGCGGGGGGATCATCCTATGCGCGTTCACTTTGTTCTGATTTTTGCCGACGCGACGGTTGCCTGACAACAACCTCGATACGCTATACCGTACACGAATTCATATAAAAGGGGCTAGACGTGATACCAATGCTGTTCGCCGAGCAACAGCCAAGCCGAGAACTCCTCGTCGTCATCCAGCGGTCCCACACATGTCGATCCCAATAACCCCCGCCGTTCGACCACTTTATGTTCCTGCAAGTACTGAACGAGATCTTCGAGTTCTAGGCGGTCGTACACATTCTGCATCCTCCAGCGAAGTTCAGCCTGCCCCAGAGTCAGCTATTCTCGTCAGTCTCCTGTCATTTTCCCACACACCTGAGTAATTGCCGGCCGGGAGAGGATCATACCCACAACCGCCCTCAACCCCGCCTCCCATATCTCGGGCACCTGGGAACCATTGATATCGATCCACCTCCGCGGCTTCACCATGGACTGCGATGTAGGAACGACAAGGCTCCATGTCTGGAGGTAAGTCGACGACACCACAACAACGGACAAGTACCCGGTCCAAAAGAAGAGGGGTATGCGACGTGAGGTGATCTTGTCCATTACGCCATATACATCTACGTGGTCAGGTACTCGGATGTGAGCCTACAAAATTAGATGGCATCAGAACCCTTGTAAACTATGAATACGTCTGAGGCTTACTAGAAGATCCTTCTTCCCCATGCCGCGAGGCCCTGCGCCTTCGAGCAACGAAACGATCTCCAAAACACAAACCTTCTCCGCCTCGTCCAAGTATCCAGGGAGTGTCTCAATCTCGCTATCGAGACAAGCTTGACAGTCCACCAAACCCGATGAGTTCGTACCACAACAAGCGGTTCTTTTATCTCTGGTTAATCCGTGATTTGCGCCCGGGACAGTAGGGAGGGACAGCGATGGAGGTTCGTCCAATGTTTCCGTATGGATGGAGGACCACGACAGGTCGTGACTTCTAATTTGAAGGGCCGTCTCGAGTTCGACGTCATCTAAATCG